>Ga0075696_121_pt1 | contig 8423 bp, 8 predicted proteins | sample RifGroA2_FD_67697 | JGI IMG/M metagenome (GOLD analysis project Ga0075696, IMG submission 67697) | Microgenomates (Collierbacteria) bacterium GW2011_GWA2_44_13 | reverse complement strand
GAGCCAAAGATCGGATTCTCATGCTACCAGCATATCATCGCCTTCGGCGATGACATGCTCTTCCAATTCCGCCCCGCACAAGGTTTGCGACCCTCCACCTTACAAACCCTTGTACGGGGTTACCTTGGCACAAAAAAATACCGCCCAAAAGGACGGTAATTGACTTAAACAAACAAATCAGGCTGATTGATGAAGATCTGACCGATTGAGCCACCTAGCATCAAGATAGCTTTTGACGACGCAGTCAGATTCATATTTTCCACAATCTTCGCGTAATCATCTTCATCGAGAGTGTTTTCGAGATACTTTCCAATCCCGGCAAAGATGCCCAAAAATCCGCCTTTAATTCCCTGACCAAGTACATTATCAGGAGACACAGCCATTCCTCTATCCAGCAAGGCTTGTCCAGCCACAAACCGTGTCTTGGCCAGCGACTTGTTCGTCGCCTTTTCTTCGAAGCTACCCTCGATTGCCTTCAGCACCGTCTGGATTCTCAAAGATCTCATTTCGCGATCAGCGGCGAAATCTCTCTTTACCTTTGATACGGCCTTTTCTACCAAGGCATTTTCCAAAACATGCAAAATTGCAGTCAAAGTATATTCCATGCGTTACTCCTTTTCTCAACGAGCTAGATGATATTTTATCCTAAAAAATCCCCACCCAAGTGGGGATTTTTTATGCTAAAATATCTCTACCACTGATTCGTCGGTGGGAGCTACTCGAAAAGAGTTTGCGAACTAAGTCAAACCACTGATTTCTATATCATCGCCACACGGCCGACTAGTCCAAACCCCCTTTTTCGTCGGCTAATATTAATCCGTCATCCCTGGCTTGACCAGGGATCCATCAAATTAATACCAATATTTGGAATTATTGAATGGATTCCTGCCTTCGCAGGAATGACAAATAAAAATACAAACATATGGCCAAAAAAGTCAAAGCTATCCTGAAGCTTAACCTTCCCGGTGGTACCGCCAATCCCGCTCCTCCCGTCGGTCCTGCGCTAGGTCAGCACGGTGTTAATATCATGGAGTTCATCCAGCAGTACAATGCCAAAACGGCTGACATGAAAGGCCAAATCATTCCCGCCCTTGTCACCATCTTCGAAGACCGTACTTTCAAGTTCGAGCTCAAGACACCCCCCGTTTCCGCTCTCATCAAACAAGCCCTTAACCTCAAACTTGGTTCCAGTGAACCAAACAAAAAGAAAGTTGGCACCATTACCAGAGACCAAATTAGAGCCATAGCCGAGAAAAAAATGGCCGATATGAACACGAGCAATGTGGAATCCGCCATAAAGATGATCGAAGGCACCTGCAAGTCCATGGGTATAACAATTGCCGAATAACTACTATGACTACCAAAACTACCGAAAAGACTATCAAAAAAGAAACTGTCTCATCCGCCAAGACGACCAAACAGTCGACAAAAAAGACCTCTCGCATCAATTGGGACAATCTCTACTTAGACCTTCCTACTCACGTCACCGAAGCTCTCCGCACAGCTCGCGTCAAACCGGAACAAATCATCACCAAAACTGATGGTGAACTCATGGCCATCAACGGCATCACCGAAAAAGATGTCGAGTCTATTCGCCTTCTGTACAATACCGACACCGTCAAAGATGCCGTCGTCACTCCTGTCGTTGCCGACGAATCCGTAGGGGCGATTCAAGAATCGCCCATCGTCACCAAAAAACCATTACCTCCCAAAAAGCGTGGTAAGAAGTACAAACTCATGGCCAAAGACATCAAAAAAGATGAAATGTATTCCATCGAAGATGCCGTTGCCAAACTTCAGAAACTTTCTCAAAGCACTAAACTCAAAACCGTCGAACTCACCATCAATACCCGCGAAACAGGCCTCCGTGGAGAACTAAAACTTCCCCACAGCACCGGCAAAGAGCTAAAGATCGCCATTTTCTCCGACCAAGTCGCCAAAGACGTTGAGGCCGGCAAGATCGACTTCAGTATTCTTCTGGCTACCCCGGCCGATATTACCTTACAAAACAGAGGCCAAGTTCCCCATCATTCATCTGGCACTGGGAAAATCCACTCAAGACGCCAAAGACCTAGCCGAAAATATTACTGAAGCTCTCAAAGCGATCGGAGTCACCAGAATCAAGAACGCATACCTTTCTTGCACCCACACCCCTAGCATGAAGCTTCATTTAGGAACTCTGTAAAACAAGGAAGTCAACACAAAAAATCCCCCTCACGGGGGATTTTTTGTGTTTCAACCTCTTATGAGATAAAATAACTTAGATCTTTTACATCCCAATGGAGGTGAACCTTGTTCCGCCACATGCGTCTACGACGGACTCGTCCGCCATTCCAGAAAAGCATTCGCTTCGTTCTTCTTTTAGCATTCTTATCGGTTCAGTTTCTTTTCTCAACTCCCGCTTTTGCACAAAACTACTGCCAACCGGGTTCGATCTGCAATTTCCCGCTCGGAAGACTTGGTGAAAGCTGTCGATTCAACGAAGTTCACTTCTTCGAATCAAAGGGTGATTCGTGGGTATTCCCCCCCGGGAAATACGACTTCCTCACTTTTAACTACGGACCCTTCACGATCGACGGAGGTGGGTATCAAACCTCCGGAGGTATCGAAGGCGGTTGCGTCTGCGACATAGCCACTTGGATCAACTACGTCGCCTTGATCAACGGCTTTATCACTCTGCCAAATGCCAAATACCACTCAACCGATATTGTCGGTGTTCCAAAAGAAATCGGTGCAGACGGCAAGAGCATGTATTATGTCTCGATCCAGCACACAAACCCAAAGCCGGATCCCGGTCCAAACGGTGAACCGGTCGCATGGGACGCCGACCTGAGAATAGAAAACCCATCACAGTCAGAAACTTGGACAATTCGCTGGCAGTTACAATATGATCAAGAAACCCAAAAATATGTCTCTGTCAACATCTGGATAGAAAAAGGGTCGGCACCTCTATCAAACGCCCCTTTCATCCCGTTCGATACAGACAGTCTGGGTCTCTCCTCCGCAAGCACGACCTTGCCGTCAGCCAACCTTCAAAAAGAAGGCCTTCTCCGCTATTTGCTTTATTTTTTTGCCGGCACCTTTCTCTTGTGTTTTATTTTCTCAAACAAATTCCGTAGAGGATCGCTGACAGTTTTATTGATACTGATCCCCATCATCCTGGCTCTCCTCCTGATATGGCCCCTCTGAGAGGGGTCATTTTGTTGACATTATCAGACACTTTGTGTTTTCATACAATATGGGGTAGAATCTACACCAAAGAACTCTGACAATTTAATGTTCTTAAATTGATCTTATTCCAAGAGGAGGTCCCCATGACCAGAGAAGAATTCATAAGTAGGTCTGAAGCCATTTTGTTATCAAGAGCAATGGCCCAAACCGAGATCAACAGGATACTTGAGGGCCGACTCTATGAGAGTTTTGCTCCAGGTTTCAAATTTCAAGTGCGGGATTGTATCAAGCTACTGGTCGATACCACTCATGCGGACCTTTTCCAGCCCGCTCCACAACCGGCACCTCAAGTAATCGTTATCCAGCAGCCATCACCTACCCCAAAAACAACCAAAAAAAATGATGACAGCCTCACCATTACGGCTGTATTGGTCGTTCTTGTGTTAATCCTGGCGGCGATCTTTTTTATCCCAAGTGTCAAGGCCACGGTTTTTGGATTCTTTGGTAACATGAATCCAACATCCTCAGGCTCATCTGACTGTGGCCAAAGCAACTCAACTTATCTCAACTTCGTCGAGATGAAAACAAAAGCAGGTCAGACCATCATTTCTCCAGAAAAAACCCCCCGCCTAGTTGACAGCGAAAGCTACATTTGCTTCGCTGATGACGAGATGGGTAAGTTTTATGCTCAGTCGATTCAAACCGATCAGGGTTCTGTTGATGGTCGAATGGCCTTAGCTAGCTTGATTACATCCGAAACTTCCAAGTCAAAAAACAAAGAAGGTGACAACGTCTGGAAAAAAGAGCTATATAACAAGGTTTACTCTGCCATTGATCCGGCGCTTTTCTTACCGATGGACAAGGCGGGTTTCAGTTATGCCATTTTGCCAGCCCTAATTACTTCAACGCAAGCGGCTACTCCTTTACCTGGCCAAAAGTCACCTCAGTCCACACAGCCAAACTCTCAACCGGTCATCCCCACCTCAACCCAGCTTATCGTTTCGGCAAACAATCAGACTGCCTTCGAAAAGTATTCGGCTATCGTAGGCGAAGATGCGGCAAAAACGGCCTTCACTCAGGATCCCGGTCAGCAGTGCTACGCTGCTTTCGTAGCCAAGTGGGAAGACTTCACGGGCAACACGCCACTTACTGAAGTCTTGAAGCTTCTTGGACCGGCCGGATATTCAATACAACCCAACAACACCGCACATCTTGCCCGCACCTGGGACAAGGACGCGTCCGGCTACAGTGGTTGTGTGACAATCTCCAACGTAACCACCACCTACCCACAAGGCTCCTGGCGAATTTCCACTTTCGGAGAGATTGCCACGATTCATTGGTTTCCAGGCTACGGAACGAGTGAGGTCCAAGCCGGAAACATCTGGATCTCCTCAGTGTACAGTGATCAGCCGACTCCTCAACCTACTCCTCCACCGACTCCCATAGTCGAGATCACTTATCTTCGTGGTTGGATGGCGGCAAATCTTTTCACTGAGCTGTATACCCCAAACTGCCCTATAGAACCTCTGCGTGGACAAGTACCGTTAACCACCTTAGGTGGAAACACATATGTAGTCATCGTTGACTTCGTTATCGATACTGCTGCAGCTTTGAGGTACAGCCAGTACGATTGTACCCAAGCCGGTGGTCTTCACTTCTACGCCTCCGATCCAGGAAAGGGTGGTGCCCAGCTTGAATACCTTAACTCAGTTTTCGTCTGGCCTATGTCCAAGGCCACAGTTCAATGGCCCACTACCACCCCCGGAGGCCCCGCAAATTATCCACCGGACGGTTCCAAGATTTCTTTGGCTGATCTTCTTCTCTACCTCGACGAAGTAGGCCAAATAACCGCATACTCCATGTGTTCGGGTTATGTAAACGGCTATATCACCGGCTGGCCAACCGAAGTTCCCATCCGAATGAACGCGGTGACATATTTGGTTGACTTTTCGCCAATTTCCGCCCGCCTGGAAACCACCGTTTTTTGTCATGATACAACAGTCAATGGAAAGTTGGTTCCCGGCCAGAACATAAATCTGACTCTCAGTTCCATTGGCTCCCCTGGAGGATTCCCCTGGATTACCTGGAACGGATGGTACATTTCTCCGTTCAAATAGTTTTCTCTACCCCACCGTCCTCGGTGGGGTTTTTGATTTTCTAGACAAAGAAATAACATCGTTAACACCCCAGAGATTGTGATTGACCCCTATATAAGATAAAATCATTACGTTTTATACAGCTCTCGTTGTCCTTTGAAATTTACATCATTCAGGAGGAGTCATGTCCCACAAAAAACTATTTTTGTCCTGGGGCATACTCATTGCCCTAATTTTCTCTACTATCCCCCATTTTGTTTCCGCCCAAGCGCCAAACACCTGTGAATTTCAGCCACCAGCAGCCTCAAGAACCTCAACCATGGAATCAATCCGTATAGATGGAATGATTTTAGGTTCCGGAAATATTTCACCTGACATTAGCTTTGCCGGTTTACATCGCTGGAATACAAGCCAATGGCCAGGAGTCGATTATCTCGTCCCCACCACCATCGTTTTCAAAAACGGCGGAATAGTTCGTGTTGCCGGATGGGACAAGGCGGGCGGAGGTTATAGTCTCTTCATTGATGGTGAGGGGCCCTGCCAAGGCTGGCAGATCTTCATCGGACATCTTGATTACAATCCCGCCGAAAGGTACCAGCAAGGTCAACACATTGGCCCAGACGAGGTGATTGGTGAACCGGGATGCTCCGGATTCGAAGCCAACTGCGAAGATCACGGAGACCAAATCCCTAAGCACAATCACTACACTTTGGGTTTCGTAAACAATAACTTCGGCTTCACTGACGGAACGGTTCCGGCTTACGTTGGTGGTTATTACTGGATCCATCCCGCTCGCATCGAAGGATCAGCCACCGGGTTCCCCGTATCAGTCCCAACAGTTCAAGACAATCCGGGATACGTAGATTTGGGTAGTGATTTCTTTATGGATAACACCAACGGAGAAATCGTCCCAAGCGTTCTGGAATATACTCCCAAACGCCTTCCGTTCATCGTTCCTGTTTGGGCTTACATAGTACTCGCTGGTTGTCTGCTTTTATTGTTTACTCGACACTACAAACCAATCGGGTATGCCGGAATTGCTTCAGTATTCATAATCCTTATTGGAATTTATTACGTATCTCCAATACCGGAGGCTCCGGGACAGTTAATATACGTTGAGGACTCGGATTTGGCCATCGGGGCACTGACTTCTCAAACGGCGACCGTCCCGACGGATTCAACTCAATCTGTACCTACAAATCCGGTTTCTGAGACAGCATATGTTGCTTCAGAAGACGGCAAACCTTCCAAAAATCCCGCCGACTATCCTTTAAACATCAGTACACCATGCGAAATCAGTCCGTCGTACCCACAAATCACTCAACAATGGTGTGGACTGATCACTTACTATGCCAAAGAGCGCGGGCTTGACCCAAATCTGATTGCCGCTCTACTCCAAGTCGAGTCCTATGGTGGAAACCCAGAGGCTTGTGACGATGACAGTGGCCATATGGTAATAAACGGTATTGCCATTTGCGGCTCTCGAGACGGAGCTATTGGCCTCATGCAAGTAATGCCAAGGGATGGAATTTCCGGTCGTAAATACGGGGCTCTTTTTGCCGACAGACCAACTTCTTTAGAACTACTAAATCCGGAAATAAACATTGCCTACGGTACAAAGATGTTACAAAATGGCGGTGCCGCGTCCAATGCCCGTGAAGCACTATTCCATTACGGACCCAGCGGTGTCGGATATAGCTATGCAGATTCAGTTTTGGCTATATACAACGCAAATAGATAGGAGGCTTCATGACTTGGGATCAATTTCAAAAACGGGCCACGAAGATCCATCTCCAACCCCCGATGGTTAACGAACTCGAAAGAAGAAACTTGGTCAAAGATCTACCTGAAAACTTTACAGAGCGAGAAGTTAGAGCCCTCCTTGAAATCGATAGAAATCTTGATAGGCAAGGGTACACAAATCGTATGGTAACTCAAAGCGGAGCTCAACCGATAATCATTTACTTACCTACTGAAATGTCAAATGATGATTCTGATGAAGACGAAAACAATCACGAATGGGTTGTTCCGTTCTCAATCATTCTCATCATCATCACCTTGCTGACCGTCGTTCTGTGGCATAGAGATCCAAATCTCTTCATTTCTATCCAAAATCTGTTGAAATCTTTAGGAGGTTGATTACAATGAAAAAATTCGATCGATTCTTAAATTCTGTTTTAAAGGTAATTTTAATTTTCTTAATCATTCTCGGCGGTTTTGGTGTTTATTGGCTTTTTCGAGAATCACTAAAGTCCGCTCAGCCAAGGATCCCGGGTAGTGAAGATAATCAAAGAGTTCTCAACGCTTCAACCACTCAAATGTCCGAAGCCGGAAATCCTATCCCCGAACAAGAATATCTCTATCTGTACGTTCGAGATATTTCCGGACTCCAAGCTTATTTGGACACCCAAGCTAAAAATTGGCTCAATCTGTCCCTAAACATCCACAGTCGTGATATTTCCGGCGTTGCCACCAGTTCAGAAAAAGTCGAAAGTGTTCCATGTGGCTGGGGAAATACCGCCGGTGACCTGCTCTGTAGATATGCTCTCATCGAATACACAGCCGTTTACAAAGGAGTTCTCACCGGTGGTACACAAGCCGAATTTATTCTCCATCCGGTGGTCACCCTAGGTGATGACTGGACTGAAACTAGTCGAACTCCCAAAGGCGACAAGATCGAGATAACCTACATTGCCACCGCAACAGTAACTTTTTCCGGGCAGATGTGTATCACGAGTGTAGAAGAAAATACTCCCTCCTCGATTCTCGATGGTGAAACTCCTCCAAGCGACGATAGTTACACTATCAAAAGCCTAGATGAAAGACGTCTCTGGCCGGATCTGGGACCTTGGATTTTCCCTACGGGTATCAACGAAGAGTATCTCCGCTTGGATGCCTATAAAAAAGCCAAGACCATCGCCCTCTGGCCAAAAAACATTGAAGATCTTTACAGCCTCATCGAACTCGATATGAGATCCGGTGGAAGCTTTTACGAAGCCATCAAAAGCTTCTACACTCCAGAGCTAGCCAAGATGTACAACGTCAAAGACTTCATTGTAGTCATGAGTCCTACTCGCGGTGACTCTCGGGTTCGCTGTGACGGATCCAATGTCAACAAATAGTTCCCTTAGCCCCTCTTCTAGAGGGGCCTTTTTG
>Ga0075696_113_pt2 | contig 42597 bp, 48 predicted proteins | sample RifGroA2_FD_67697 | JGI IMG/M metagenome (GOLD analysis project Ga0075696, IMG submission 67697) | Microgenomates (Collierbacteria) bacterium GW2011_GWA2_44_13 | reverse complement strand
GAGTGATGGAGATTCACTTGGACTTAAACTCGGACTAACACTTGCAGAAGGCGAGAGTGAGGGTGATACAGAGGGACTCCGTGATGGCGAAACAGATGCAGATGGAGAATGACTTGGAGAAACGGAAGGACTTCTCGATGGTGATACCGATGCAGATGGAGACAGCGAGGGTGATTCCGAAGGGCTCCGTGATGGTGAAACAGAGGGGCTACGTGAAGGGGACTTTGATGATGAAGGAGAAAGTGAGGGACTGTTTTCTGCATATGTAAGTACCACTTGCCCTCTTGCACCCGCACCACCAGTATAAGCACTACCTAGGAGTTTTTTTCCTCCACTTCCACCACCACCACAAACACTTCCTGCAAGTCCAGACCCTTCAGCGGTAAGAACTAATCCGTCTGCACCATCTCCTCCCCCCGTAGCCGTTCCCGTCCCTCCCGTTGTTGTTGTACCTGTACCACCTAGACCTCCTGATCCTGCACCTCCGCCTCCTGCACCTGAATAGTTAGCCGAAACACCGGCCACACCATGACCTCCTCGGTAAACGGTATTTCCAATTGAGGATGCAGAAGAAGCTGTACCGCGAGCTCCGTTGGGGCCCACACTGCCTCCAGCACCTCCTTGAGCATAAACTGTAGCGGCCGAAGCGAACCACGACGGGTTTCCTGTGCCGCCGTTTCCTGTCGTAGTTCCAGCCGAACCACCGGTCCCAACGGTTACAGTATAGGTATTGCCTGGCGTAACTGTAACAGATGTATCTAGAGCATAGGCACCACCAGCACCTCCTCCACCACCACCACCATTGGTACCACTCGAGCCTCCTCCTCCACCACCACCACCCCAACATTCAACTCGGACGGAAGTCGTTCCAGCCGGCGCTGTCCAGGTGGTAGATGATGTATATGTAGTTGTGGACATGAAGGCGTTATTTTTTTACGATACGACAAACGTTCGCTTTGAATATTTCAATTTTACTAGGGAAGGACCCATTAAACTAGGATGTCAGCAATGAAATAAACGGAATAAATCCTTATCTATTTTAGTAGTCTTCGGACATTGTCCCAGCCGGGGATGGTATCAATGTTTGCTTCTTTCCATATTGTAGGTTTTCTTCTGAATTTATCTTGAGTCCACCTCTTGGAGGTTACATTTTTTCCATGGCTGATATCGATACTTGGGGAGGAAGCCTGATACACTTCGAATTTATATTGATTTTTCCATTGGATGCGTCCATGAGTCATCGGTTCGAAACCGATGCGGTATGAGAATCCTTCTTTTTCGACCATGGCGATACGTTCCTTGTAATGTTTGATGGCGATATCTCGATAAACACAGAGTCCCGACAGAGGGCTGACATTATAGTGAATGGCAAATCCATCCGAGGCTCTCAAAAACCAATAATTTCCGTCATAATACCAGACATTTCTATCGCTTGGTCTAAAGTCAAAGTGGGTGGGGTGATACAAAACGTCATGTTCACAAAAGAATACGATATCCGTGTCGAGTGCTTCAAGACCGGCTAGAATTTGTTTGAACATGGTGAGATAGCCGCGTTCCAACGGAAGTACAATGTTCTCCCCAAAGTCGATTGGTTTTAGGGAAACGCTAACTATTTTCTTTCCGGCTACCGCTTTTTTAAGTTGTTTTTGGCAAACTCTCAAAATTTTTTCGTCCGGCAAATTATCGGTGTAATAGATACAGCCGATGGTGGGAGAGGAGATGGGGATGATAAGGGGAATTGGTATCTGATTGGGGCTTTGAGTGGGTGCCACTTGAGAACTTTGAGGGGCGGGGATAGAAGTCGTTAGTGGGATGACAGTGGAAGTAGATGGAGCCGGGGTGAGTGTTTCTTTGAGTTTGGCCAAGTCTTCTTCTTTCCAGCCGGGAACCGGCATAAACTTTTCGACTAACCAAGAGAGGGGTTTGACTTGTTTTTCCCAGGTGCCTTTGAAAAAAAGTTCTTTGGCGGTTTTTTTTGCATGGCCGACAGCACTACCGGTAAGTTCATAAGGAAATCCGAAGTCCCCCCCCTGAGTGCGGAACATGTGAGCGTACCAGGTATTGTGGTTGACGATTACTCGGCCTCCGGAGAGCCAAGTTTTTACTGCCACTTCGATTCCTTGTGATCCCCAACTGCCAAAATTTTCATCACAAATATTCAATTCCCAGTATTTGTCTTTCGTGAGCATGAAGCAGGAACCTTGGAGTGACATGGTTTCGGTAAGGTCTCCTTGTCCTTCCGGCCTTTTTTTGAATTCGTTAAAATATTGGAAATGTGGTTCCGGGTCAAAGCAGTAAGAAGTGCTTTGGGGATTGTTTTTTGCAATCCAAACAATGTCTCTGACGGTTTCTTTTCCGCATTCTGTACAAACTCCGCTAGGTCCCTGATAGCGTATGTGGCTGTCTGGACAGACCCAATTAAAAGCATGAAGATTTCTCATGACGGGGACCATGGTCCAATCATCGTGCATTTCGTTCATCATCTTGACATCAAAGCCTTTGTCAAAAGCGCAGTGAGCGTCCACTTTCATAATATATTTGGCATTAGAGAGCCGGCAGAGCTGATTGGTCATCGCTCTTTGGCCGATGGATTCCGAAACATGAAAGATTCTAACTCTAGGATTGTCCTTGATGGGTGGTTCGGCCCAGAGACCGTCCAGACCGACGATAATTTCTGTATTGCCCTCAATGTTCACTAATATATCTTCGATAGTTCTCGATAAAAACATTTCGTTTCTGGAGGGAATAAGAATGGATAGATCGTAAATCATGGTTTGTTTGGCTGTTGAATCTGAGCTTGGCTTAGGTCATGAAATAAGCCAAACGGGTTTGAGTTTCCGGTTATATGATAACGGCCAATGGGGAACATGTAAATATTTGAGCCTTCTACGGGTAACACACCGAGTTTGGCCGCCCAATGATTCCATTTGTGATTAATATCACCATCTTCACCGCCTCTGTTGGGGGCATGGTGACCATAGAGACAAAGTCTTTCGTCATAACAGCCCAACAGTTCAAAGGTGGCTTTTTTCATTACAAAAGTATTACCGTGGACACTGGCATAGAGACCCCGTTTGGTCCGAAGTCTTCCGATGTCCAGGCCGTACTCTTCCAAGACGTCCGGGTCTTGAGTCAGGGTGCCGTCTTCCAGAAGTACACCGAAATACCGACGGAAAGTCATTTTATCTCCGGTGAAGTTGTAAGCATCCATAATGGCCTCCCTGGAGAGGATGTGATCGATATCGGTCATAAAGAGATATTCTCCTTGAGCTAGTTTGGCACCGGCATTGCGTGCCAGTCCCTGAGTCCAAGGTCGTTTGTCATTAGTGTGGTGCAGGGTCAAATTTTTTAGATGGTAGTCTTCTATCCGATGTGGAGGGTTGCTGCCGTCGTCGACGAATATAAATTCAATATCATCCGGTAGATCCATATCGTGGAAGTGTTTGACTTGTCGCGCGACAGCACCGTGACTGTTGTAAAAAGCGATAATGATCGAAAGTTTTTTGGCAACTGGCCGCAAGGGGACGATCCCTTTTTGAAGTTTATTAAATATTTTTTTGGTACTTCCGTTAAAGTGAACGACCGAAAAAAGATCACCTTGCTGATTAATAAATTCGGTTTTTTCGTTCAAGACAGCAATGCCTTTTTCGAGATTGGCGTAAATAGAACAGAAGAGGTCCGGTAACTCTGTTATGCGCGCGATGTTCTCCGGTAGCCTGAGCCAAACATTAAAGAGCAATTGTTCGGTAGAGGAGCCATCCATCGCCCGGCGGGCCTCTTGGATATACTTGACCCAACTATCCATTATCTTACCGGAACAAGCGAAAGTACCGACATTGTAGATTGTCTCGTTTTTGAGACTGTTGAACTGTGGATTGTGCCGGAACATGTGCCGCCACCAGGAGTTGTTGACAAAGATTTCCCCTTCGTTGGCCACATATATCTTGTCGGGTGAAAGCGGAGGGATCGGTTTTTGGAAATAGACATCAAAGGTATCAGTGAAAAGGAAAACTCTTTTTCTGTCCAGATCCTTGGGAATATAATCCCACCGAAATAGATGACCGGGATATTTTTCCAGATCGACATTTATCCTCTCTACGCTATCTTCTAGCTTGGTTAGGGATTTATTGTGGGCTTCTATGCTGGGGGAGTAGGAACAGATGGATATTAGATAGGGTTTTGCCCTTGTTTCGTCGTCTGACCAGCGGTATAAATAGGTTTTGTGTTGAGGCCAGCCTTTTTCCAGAACATAACCCGGTAATAGCTTTTGATATATCAGGTCTTTGTCCTCGATCAAGATCAAGGGGTGGCATTTTTTGATCGTCTTTTTGGCTCCGGCCAGGACATTGGGTTCATAACCTTCTACATCGATCTTGAGCAGGGTAACATCTTCCAAATCCAGACTATCCAAGGTAATGGCGCATACGGACAGAGAACCATTTTCGTCTACTTTGGATGCTCCCATGTTGCGCCGATTGGGAGTCATCTTGAGAGTTGTCTTCTTATCGCTAAGGGCAAAAGGTAATAGTTTGGTGTGTGGGTAGGTGAGGTTTCTTTTCAATAGATCAAAATTGTCAGGGATAGGCTCAAAACAAATAAGCTTCTGATATTTCAGGAAGTTGGCAAAGTAGACTGCATGGTTTCCGAAGTTCGCACCAACGTCGACAATGACCTTCTGTTGCCCGTGAATATCCCGAAGATAATCTAAGATATCCGGTTCAAAAAATTCCCGCTCCCGGCGGAGATGGTTAGACAATGATTCACTACGATGTAGATTGATGGTGATACCTCGAATATTGATTGTGTTTCCCATGCTATTGAGTTACTTGCTGGATCTTCTCCATAAATTGGGTGGCTCGAACTTTATTTGAATGATATTTGGTGAACCAGCGGTAGCCAGCCAGCCTTATTTTATCAACGTACCTTTCGTGATGGAGACAAAAGAGGAGTTTTTCTTTCATTTCGTCAATACCGTCAAAAAAAATAGCTGTTTCTCCGTCTTTGAAATCATTTTCGATAACGATGCTCAACTTTTGGGAGAAGAGTAAGGCACCGTAGGCGGGAATTTCATAATACCTAACGGTATCGTCTCCAAGGCCTTTAAGATTCAAGCCTATTTTGTATTCGGCGAGAGTTTTTCTGTATGCGCTTTGCCGGTAGCGGTTATAGAACTTGGTATTCAATAACTCTTCCGCCGCCAGAACATATGGCTCCCGGCTGGGGTTGACTTTACCGGCCCAAAATACATCAAGAATATAATTGGAGTGAATATCGTGGGGGACTTCGGGATACGAAAAGTTGAAAGGAATGATCATTCGATCCAAAGCGTTTTCCTTTTTGAACTCCCTTTTAAAGTAGAGCTTGGCATGAAGCTCTTTGATCAGATCGTGATTTATACCCGGATCGTCGCCTTGATCAACCAGAATAGTGGGGACGATGAGGCTTTTCTCCTTTAGTAAGGCATAAAAATCGTCATCATAATGCCGGTTGCGGTTACGGTGATAGGTATAATGAGCGAAAGCGCGGCAACCAACAAGGAGGTAATCAAATTCGTCCCTTTTTAACATTTCAAATTTTTCGGCATCGGTTCTTGTTTTTTCCAGTTGAAAGAAATTGGGATAATTGACGTAGCGGTTATGTTTTTCACCATGCAGGATCCCTTTTTCGGGATACTCAAAAATGTTTTCGGCACCCAAGTGTTCATATAAAGCCGAATACAGAGTGTCTAAGCCGTAATCTGGGAAGTGGAAGGTACAAAACAAGATCTTCATGGCTTAAACTTTGCGAGGGTGTGGAAGTTACTGAGTACGCTAGTCCAGGGCTCGACTCGTTTGTCGTCAAATCTGTATTTGAAAAGGGAGTAGATATTGGGATATCCATAAAGTTTTTCGGATCTGGGTTCGGTGTCGTGGGCGACGATATATTCCGCTTTGTCTTTTAGCCTTTTGATCTCCACCGATCTTCTGGCGTGAGGAGCATGGTCGATAAAAGCCAAACCCCAATGTTTTTGGTCGAGGGGGATAGCGTCCCAGTTTTCAACAAAAATAATATCGTGATAATCGGACTGCATCCTCTTGGTTTTTTCATACCATCTGGGGTCAGTTTCGTAAGAAACCAGCTTGCGGCCGGAGATGGCACACAACCAATCTAGAAGGGTAGTGGAAAAATAACCGGTGCCGATTTCCAACACATCACCTTCCGAAAGGTCGAACGCTCTGGTTAATACCGGAACATGAGTGGCCATGCGGGCAATTCTTTTCATGCGGACATTTCTTTTGTTAGTAATTCGGCTGAACCCCAATATGGTAACATTTTTGTCGGTGGGATGTGTGGTTTGATCTGTGTATGTCGGGATACCCCACCATAAGTCTTGATGGTGACAATGGGACTGTCAGTGGTCCAAACACAAGCTCTTTCTTCGTCTGGCTGGAAGATGTTTGCGATCCTTTGACCATCGACAGACCATTCGGACATGCCCTCAAAACTTTTTGATATTTTGTTAAGCCACATTTTTGTATCTACTAGCTGAGCACAGTGAGACTTACCTTTAAACAAAAATCTTTTATCTTTAAGAACCCAGACGTTCCCGTGACGATAGCAGTGGCCGGGTTCCTTAGGCTTAAATCTAAAATACTCTGGCGGATAGAGACAGTCCGCTTCTGCAACGATGATGTAAGTAGTCTTAACTCTCTCTAATCCAATCAGGATCTGCCTGAACTCATTGTGATAGCAATTTAAGTGTTTACCAACACAAATATTTTCTCCGAAATCCGATAGCGCTTCTTGGGTGACGGAGATCAAGGGTAGACCGCCGATCTTTTTTAAAAGATCTGCCCTGATCCTTGATTCAAACTCCGGTCTTTGAGAGCTGGCCGAATAATAGAGGACGGTGACATCGTTCATAAGATGGGATTCATGGCTTGACAAACATCCAGCTGGGGGTCCTGTCCTCCCAGATAAATAATGGCTTGATCTCGTAGGCAGTTATCCAACCGGTAACAGCTTCTACGACTCCCACTTTTTTCCGATGATTGACGGCATAATCATGACCCGAAATGATGCCACCACTTTTAACCTTCTTGCTCCAAGCCGCCAGATCTTCTACACAGTGTTCAAAGTCGTGATTGGCATCGATGTAAATGAAATCGAGAGACTGATCTTCGAACATTTTGGCCGCTTCGGTGGACCAGGCTTTGACAAGATGAATATTGGGATAGTGCTTGGTTCGTCTGACTGCATCGGCATAAGCTTCGCCGCCTTCCAGATCATTTTCCACATCATCTTTGTAACCCGGATAAACAGCCCAGGCATCGACTCCGGTCAGTTCCATACCGGGGGCGTTATTGGCTAGGGCAGTCGTAAATTTTCCCCGATAAACACCGATCTCGACACCTTTTTTGAAACCTAGGTCATTTAGTAAGAGCCCCATGGACTCTCTACTTTGCTGGATTTTGATCGGACCATTTTGATCGTCCAAAACCAGCTGATATTTGTTGGAGATGGTGTCTAATGTGTTCATTTGGTTTTGATATACATCCAGCCGGGGTGCTTGTCTTTGGTGATGATGAACCATGGGTGGATTTGATAGGATTTGCACCAGCCTGTAACGGCGTTAATGACACCCATATCAAAGCGGCGCCAATTTTTGGACCAATCTTCGAAATCGTGACCATAAATCACACCACCCTTTCTCACTTTTTTTGACCACAGGGCAATGTCTTGAACCGTGTATTCGTAAGCATGATTTCCATCGATGTAAACAAAATCCAATGACTCATCGGCAAATTGTTTAACTATTTCATGACTCCAGCCTTTGTATAATTGACAGTCAAATCCGCGGGTTTTTTCTCTGGCTTCTTGTTCGGCGTCTATTATGTCGTGCCGACGATAGTCCCGGTAGCCAGGATAGAGACCCCATAGATCAATCCCGGAAAGTTTCAGACCGGGGATGGCTTTGAGTAAGGTTTCCGAATATTCTCCGCGATAAACTCCGATCTCGGCTCCGATCTTGAAACCCAACCCTTTAAACATCTGCGGGATATCGGTTTCCCTACTCATGGGAACACTAAAGGGAGAAGGCAGGGAGAGATCGATCTTATATTTTTCGGTGAGATAGGCTAAAGCATCCATCCTATTTAAACACCCAGCTTGGTTTTTAATTCTGTTGCAAGGCCCCAATAGGGCAGACCTCTTTTGGGATAAGCGTCTCTTCTGACCGAGGGAAATCTGCGTAGGCCGCTAGTGGACTTAATGTTGATGATGGCGTTTTCTGTGACCCAATCTGTCTGATTGGTGTTATGAAGAGTAAGCGAAACTCCAACAGGCTCCCAATCCTTTTGATCTTTAAGTGCTGCTTTAATCATATCAATCCAATGCTTTCGATTACCTATCTGAGCAAATTCAAAATGGTTTGTTTGCCAATATTTGTCTCCCAATACCCAAACGTTGGCATTCTGATACAGTCGATCGTCGCTTGGAGGAGTTTGGGTAAAATATTCCGGTGGGTAAACGTAATCGTCTTTGGCCAGTATGGCATATTTGGTCTTGGCTGCCTCTAGACCGACCAATATTTGTTTCAAGGTTGACGAACTACATAGCGGGACATCACCAACGCAAATGTTTTTTCCGAACTTGGTTGGTTTCCTGGAAACGGAAATTATGGGAAGACCATGAGAATTATTTTCCAGCTCTTTACGAATTTTATGTTCGAACTTGAGATTTTCGATGTTCGAGGTGATGTAAATAATGGTAGTGTTATTTTTGGTGGCCATAGTTTTTTCCATTTTCTTTTTGTTAGTACTATTATTACTGATTATAGTGGTATCGGAGGGCCATAGCTTTTCCTTCCAATTGGGGGGCCAGCCGGGGAGGGGGGCAAATTTTTCGATTAGGCCGATAAAAAAATCTTTGTTTTCGATAAGCCACTTGTGGTATGAATAGTCATAACTGCGTCGATTTTCTTCTCTACTGAGGTGATACATCCTTCCGTGGACCGGTCCTTTATGGAGGTGAGCATACCAAGTATTTTTGTTTGTCACCACTCTACCTCCATTTTTCCAGGTGGTCATGGAGATTTCCTCGGCCTCCTGACCCCAGCCGGTATAGCCCTCCACCTGCATAAAACCCATTTTGTCGAACCACTTTTTGGTCATGAACCAGCAGGAGCCTTGAAACTGAATAGTGTCGTCGATTTGTTTGTCCGAGTTTGCTAGAGTCCTTGTGTCCCATTTGAAGCCATGAATGGAGTGATCATTCATAAGTGGTGGAAACATAATATATTCGTAGTCAATGGGCGGACGATTGTCGCTTTGGGGTTGTAAACTCCATTTGACGGCGTCCAAGCGATTTCGGCGGGGGATTTGGACCCAATTTGGGTGATGATCTTTGGCAAGCTGGACATCAAAACCTTTGGCCATCATACAATGTGCGTCAAGAGACATAACGTATTTCCCCTTTGCTTGGGAAATTGCCAAATTGACGCCATGACGTTTTTGTGAGAAGCTTGCCGCCGGCAATCTGATGTATCTTACTCTGGGGTCGACGACAATTTCTTCGGCAGGCAGATCATAGCCGTCTAGAATGGGTAGAACTTCGATATCACCGGTGGCTTTTTCCAAAACGTCCAAGATGGTCTTTCGAAGAAAGACTTCATTTTTTGAAGGTATGGCAATGGTTAACATGGCCATATTTTATATCACGAAGTCTTCTTTAGCCGAAGATTTTATTGTAGTAGTCGTAATGTAGTTTGTTCCTGATATCCCAGCTAGCTGAGTAATTGGAGTCTCCTTTGGCATATCGAAAAGTGCCAGATATGTTTTGCATAATATACCAGGCACCATTGTTGTTGACGAAGGAATAGTAGGCGGGGAAGGAGCCATCGTCGATGTCGGAGATGCTGTAACCGTCTGTTGCCTGCTTTTCGGCGGGATTGACGGTATTGCCGGCAATGTCTTTGAGAGAAACGACTTCCGGTGTCACCGGACTGCCACTAAAGAAAGTATCCCTGGCTCTCCGACTAAACAGAGACATAATCAGAAGAGAGATGCCGGTAGTCCCAATGAGCTGTAAAAAAAGACGTTTGTTGTTGTCGGCGACACCCTGAGCAGTTGCCGGATCCCAAGATGAATCGTCGGTCGATGACTCCGCTTCTGTACCCTTGCGTGATTTTTTTAACGCCGGTTTAGGTAAGGGTCTGATTAATGGGTGGAAGATTTTGGTGCCGAAGAAAAATACCAGAGGTAGATAAATGAAAGCATTTAGAAGTTGGTTCGTAGTCCGTGCCGAGAAAATACCCACAATCATCAGGAAGAAACAGGCAAGGAAGCTATAGACGATGAGGATTTTATCTGAATTCATTTTATGATTTGGACGCTGATGCGAAATAGGATCATGACAATGGCGAAGCAAAGAAGGACAAGATTAATCAGAAAAGTGGTTTCCGATTGATGAATGAAATTTGTTAACGAGAAGTTCTCTGTGTGAAAAAGTCTTTTGGCCGCAGAATAGACCTTGATAATGAAATAGAAAGACACCGGCAAGAATAGTCCCAATGCAATAAGACCTTGAGTATCATTGAGATTAAAAAATCCTGCGAAAGTAAGAATGAAAGTTACAAGAGCACCGTACAGAAACAGACTATTGTCAATTATTTCCAGACTGGATTTTCTCATGGATAGATCATTTTTTGACAAAGCCCCCGTATTGATAGGAAATCAGAATTAGAATTGCAATCAGTGTGACTCTGGCAGTTTGAGCAATGGGAGAAAAATTTTTGGTGAGAACAATATCGGCGATGATGATCAACAAGGCAAGAGTAATTAGTAGACGGGTAACTTTGGTGGCAAGAGTGGGTGAGCCAATTTCGATGTTCACCTCGTGATCGGCTATTGTTTTTTCACTATCATTCCCATCGCTTGAGGGAGTGACATCCGGCAGTTTGCTGCCAAGAAAAACCTCAAGAGACCTGGCCGGAATGATGAAGGTACCTCTGATATGTCCCCTGGCAGCTTTAATTCTGCCTTCGTTAAGATATTTGTAGGTCGTGTTGGTAGACAACCCTAGAATCTTGGCTGCCTGTTTGACGTTATATATTCTGTTGGGCATGAGATAAGTTTATCTTACCAAAATTTACAAGAGAAAGAACAAGGGGAGGGTGATTATTTTTTGGTTTCCGAGTCTGAGGCGCCTTCTTTGAAGGCCGTCCGAAATTGTCGAATTGAATCAATCAGTCCGCGGGTAAGTTCGGGAAGTTTCTTGCCGCCGAAAAGCAAAAAGAGGACCATGCCTATTAGAAGTAGTTCCGATGGTCCTATATTGCCAAACATTATTTGTCTTTAAGGGCTTCTTTTAGGTCCTGAGTAGCATCTTTGAGATCTTTTCCCGATTCACCGATGGTTTTCCCGATTTTGGGAAGGATTTTGCCGCCAAAGAGAACAACTAAGACAACTACGATGACCAAAATTTCCGGCCATCCGATATTTTTAAACATATTTTTTAAAGATAGTAATTAATAACTATGATATCACTCATCTCCTTTTTTTGCGTGACGAAACTCTCTGATGGCCTTTGCAATTCCTCTGATAAAGTTGGGAAGAGCTCTACTGCCAAAGAGGACAACGATGACAATGGCAACAATGATTATTTCATTTAATCCTATATTAGGCATTACCGGTTTCACCCCCCTTCGTTTTTTCCTCCGGAGAGGCTTTGTCTTCCTGATCATCGTCGTTTTTGATGTCGGAAAGAGCGTGATGGATTTCTGTCTTGACCTTTTTTAGTTCCTTGCTTGATTCTCCCAGACCCCGAGCAAGTTCGGGGAGTTTTTTACCACCAAAGAGGAAAAGTATTACTAATACTACGACGACTACTTCCCCAGAGCCGATATTGCTGAACATAATCTAATTATATAGATTTATTGAATAATAGCGCAAGTTCAAAAAGCGAAAGAGGAACTATGGTGAGAATGGACAGGGAAATTACATCACTTGGTGGTAATAGTGCCGCCAAAATTAGAATGGCGGTGTAAATATAACGACGGTTTTTGGCGATTGTCTTTTTCTTGAGTATTTTAAGTCTGATAAGAAGAGTAACGACGACCGGCATTTCAAAAAGGAGGCCAAGGCAGACACCCATGATAATAGTCTGGGAGAAGAAGTGGCTGATATCCCAGATATTGGTGACATCGAAGTTGATAGCTGTTTGAGTAAAGAGGTTGATAACAAACTGCATTACCCAGCCACCAAAGCCGAAGCCTATGATAAATAGAAGTAAGGTAAAGGGGACCAGGCGAGTAATTAGACCATACTCTTTGGAGGCAAGTGCTGGTTTGAGAAAGCTAAGCAAATAATAGATAAAAAGGGGAAAGGCGATGATGACGCCGGTGGCAATGCCCGTATTCACAGCCAGGTCGATGAATTGATAAGGTGAGGAAAGGACCACTGTAATGCCTTTGAGATTGAAGATGTGCATGACGAAAGTGAGTATTTTCTGGTAGTAGAGAAAGCCGGAGATGCCGGAGACGAGGATGACGATCAGAAGAATAGTGAGTTTTTTCTGAATTTCTTGGAGGTAGGGGAGAAACTTGGCGATGGCAGTATCTATGGCTAGGCCTGATGTCGTACCAATACCTGAAACATTTGGGGTGCTTTTGTCTGAGACCACAACATCAATATATCATGGAACTTTCTTTGTGGACTTCGTATGTGGCCTAAAGTTGAGGTATCCCATAAAACCCAAAATTATTGTGGCAAAGATCCATGTGAGGTTGTTTCTGTTAAAACAAAAAATGGGCTCAGTATTTGAAGTGCCACCCGTATTCGGAAATAGGGGAATGGTGGAGGCGTTGTCGTCGTTGACAATGATGCAGGTCTTAATATCCCCAATAGAGAGAGTAACATTGCCATTTGTGTCGCAATCTCCGCTAAAACTTTGGGTATATAAGCGGTTTACATCCTCACTGACAATAAAAGTACCTCTATTTAATTCAAACAAAGTTCCGGGAGAGTCTTTTCCGGAAGTGGGACTACCCGCAAGATCGGCCCCTCCAACTTTGACATGAATGGTAAAGTTGGAAGCGGATAGTGTTCCGCCATTGTCGTTTATGACACTAACTATTACATTTAGCCTAGGCGGTATGTCGTTTGTGGTGATGAGACAGGTCTTATTTTCGTTCGACGAAAGGGAAATTTGACCGTCCGAACTACAGTCACCGCCATAGGAAGAACTATATTTTTCGTAAGGACCGGCAATGACAACATATGATCCCGCTTCAAGGGTGTACCGTTTTCCTGGTGATGCGGTGCCCGGTGATGGACTGCCGGATACGTTCTGGCCATCCTTCTTGACGGAAACACTAAAGTCTGATGGGTTCCAAGTATTTCCGCTATCGTTTACTACTGTAGTGATGATGTTTAGGATGTTAGGTGCGGCGTGCGTTGGAGTGGATGCTGAGAAGAAAAATAAGAGGCTAAATACAAGATAAAGGACAAATGATCTCACTTTGGCTGTAGATATCACTGTAACATATCTTACACTCATATTTGTTAGTTTATCTGATGCCGAAATATAAATCAATATGTGAAATGTTGCAAAATTGTTACTAGTTTGTTAAATTTAGTACAAATGATTAAATTATCTAAGGCTCAGCTATTGATTATCGGAGTTGCAGTTGTGATTGGAGGGTTAGCTATAAATTCTTGGAGACTGTCGAGGCAAAATAAGAAATTAGGGATTGAGATAGAAACGTTGAAGAAGGATCCGCAAAGTGTAGCCAAGGAAGAAATTAAAGAATTAGTTGGAAAACTTTCTAAGTTGGTGGTTTTGCCTGCTGACGAGGAGCCGGTAGTGGCGACGGTGACTGACAAGGAAAAGCTAAAAGATCAGCCGGTGTTTGCCAGGGCCGAAAATGGTGACAAGATATTGATATATTCCAAAGCCCAAAAGGCCTACATTTACCGGCCGTCGACAAACCTCTTGGTGGATGTGGTCCCGGTGAATATTGGGAATCAACAGATAACTATAAGTGGAGTGGATGAAAAGAATCCTTTGAAAATTGCCCTAGTCAATGGCTCGAAGAACACGGGAATTTCTAACGAACTGGAAAAAAGAATTATGGAGAAAAACATCCCCGGCGTCTTGGTAGTGTCCAAAGCAACGGCGAAGTCGGATAGCTATGAAAAGACTTTGGTACTCGACATTACGGGAAAGATGAGCAGACAGGCGGCGGAAGTGGCGCTATTGGTTGGTGGGCAAGTGGCCACGCAGTCGGCGGAGGCTTTTCCGAAAGCCGATTTGATGATCATCGTCGGAGCGGATTTTAAGTGAGCCAGCTGAGGTCCAACTCTTTTATATTGGCTATCCTGCCGTGATGGGGGTCGTTGCTGGACAGCCAGAAGTCAATTGCCTCTATGTCTCCCCATATTTCTATTTGAGTTCGTAGATCATTTTCTAATTGGAGCATCTCTTCGTAAGCATCGGCAGTGGGAAAATTACGGATAATGTATTGGTAGTTTCTCAGGGCACACAACCTCTGGAAGATGGTTTGAGCGGGGTAAATGGCCTGTCTTGGATCAATTTCTTTGGGCATAGACTTTAGAGCCACCTCTGGGATTCCCTTCGATAGAACTCTTCTGAGTTCTTCGTTACCTGTTCGGCTCCGCCATTCCTCATCCCAGACTAACACAAATTAAATATCCCTCCGCGAGGGAGTGATGTTTAATTAGAGCCACCTCTGGGATTCGGACCCAGGACCCCCTCTTTACAAAAGAGGTGCTCTAGCCAACTGAGCTAAGGTGGCGTACGAAGCTAATTTTACCATTTTTTGGAAATTTAGGTACAAAAAATGCCCCGCCTTGGCGGGGCATTTAGAACGGATACTTTCTTAACCCGCCATTGGCGGAATCGGTAGATGTTAGCGGGGAGCGACCATCTTTTCTTGCATGAATCGGTAAAGAGGGCGGAACTTCTTTTGAAATTCGGAGAGGAGCATGACTTCAATACCCGAGTTACCTTTGAGTTCTTCAGGAAGGGTGACGATTTCTTCTTGGATAGGAAAGATGGTTTCAAGTGAGAAACCAATGTTGGGTAAAAATGAAGCCAGATGTTTTAACATCTCGTCAAGTATCTGCTGGTTCCGACCACGCGCATAATAAGATTGCAGTGTGGGGTAATAAACCAATCCCTGATAATCAGGCAAGACGTGCCAGATGACATAGAAACCGTTGTCCAATCCATGCTTACCATCTGCGTGGAAGATAGTAAACATTTGTTCGTTGAGCTTGGATATACGGTAACCGGCTAAGTTACACAATATTTCAATCTGTGCGAAGGAAAGAATGGTCACGTGGGGGCGATGCGCAGTAGCAAGAATGTTTAGTTTTTCCGAAAACCCTCGTGCAAAGATTTTCATAAGTTATAACTCCTGTAAATCAAAGATCTTTGGTGAAATTATATCTCGTAACACCTACAAATTACCCCGATTAAGTGTACTTCTAAACTAGTTTGGCTGAGAAATAATCGGTTTCCTCATTCAGTTCAGGCCAGCCGATCCAAATGTCGTTGCGGTCTATGGCGGGATTGTTCATGGTTATGATCCTTTTCGGTAGCGTTCTGCGGAAAAACTGGCTCCGAGAAAGAAAAACACGGCTATGAGGAAGTAGGAAAGAGCCGAGCTGGAGAAGACGGACATCAGAACCAGGGTAACCATCCCCATAATCAGAAAAAGGACAGAAATTCTGGAATTAAAAGAGCGTGTGAGGTGAGTGCCCGTTTTTTTGAAATAGAAAAGATCGATTAGGCTGATGATGATCAGCGCAGAAAGAATAAGGATATTTACAATTATTATCAGAGAACTGTTGAGATTCATTTAGCCTCCAATGTTAAGTTGCATGGTGAGATGTAAAGATTTTACCATCTGTGCTTGGGGAAAGGGGAAAAATGAGGTAAAATGGGGTGTTGTTTGTGCCGTCATAGCTCAGCTGGCAGAGCGCGTTCTTGGTAAGAACGAGGTGTTGGGTTCGACCCCCAATGACGGCTCCTTGATACAATTATCATTAGTTGCCGAGATGGTAGAGTGGTCAAATACTCGGGTCTGTAAAACCCGCGGCGCAAGCCTACGCAGGTTCGAACCCTGCTCTCGGCACCATAAAAGAATTTCCCCCTCGTGGGGAAATTTTTTTATGATCTGGAAGGGTTCGAGTGACGGAGCCAAGCACGTAACGATCTTGGCGAGTCGGGTCCCGAAGAAAACAACAGCAGAGTTTTACTGAGGGGAACCCTGCCTTGCCTGCCGGTTTAACCGCCGGTAGGAGGGCAGGCAGGTCTCGGCACCATAAAAAGATTCCTCCTTTGCGGAGGAATTTTTTTTGATATTATGAAAGTATGAACAAAAAGAAAGAAGCTATCGTTTGGACATTGGTCCTTGGACTATTTCTTGGAGGTTGTAGCTTGGTAGCTCAGCCTGCGGACGTGCAAACCGAAAGTCCTGTTCAGATAATCACCGGGAAAGTACTGGTAGCAGGTGATACAGTAACTATCACATCGAGTGGGAAAGTAATAGAAATAACTAGTCGGAAAATTGATCTTAAACAGTTTAATGGAAAAAATATTACCGTCAAGGGTGAATTCAGCGGAACGACTTTGTTTGTTGACACGGTGCAATAGTCTCAGATTTCGGGTAGTTTAGAAGCCGGGGGATTTGAAGAGAACGTCTTTCGTCCGAGCATTTAGCTGTAAAACCAAAGTTCCCTTGGAGGTGTCTGAAGGTACGAAACTCAATTGCCAAATAACATTTTCTTCGGACTTGATGTACTGAGCTTTGACCGTTGCGTTATTGCAAAGACCGCTGGTGCAGAGACCGTAAGCAATTTTTACGGCTTCATTTAAGTCAATTCCTAGAGTGTTAGCCAAGACCATGTCGTTCAGAGATGGAATGTTGCTGTCCGGGGTGACGTATATTGATTTATCTACAATTTCCGGATCGTTAATGCCGGTGATCATGATGTAAAAATATTTTTTTGTAGTCAAGTCCTGACGGAAAAAATATTTGGTAGAAGCGATTTGTGGAGAGGTAGCGTTTTCTGTCTTTATGAGAATTAACTGAGCATTTGGCTGATGATTGAGGGCTACTCTAAGAGCTTTAGGAGCATTGGATAATGGTAGAGCTGTCTCTGCGGAAATTGTTGAGGTGGGAGTGGGAAATACGGTTGGAGTTGCACTGATTGAGGATTCTGGCGTAGGAGTAGGGGTCGCGAATTCGATGATCGTTGGAGTTGGGGTGGGGGTGACGGTGGTTTTTTGTTTTTCAAGAGTTTGGGTAATTTCCTGAATTTGCATTTTAAGTTGTTTGGATTGAGAAAACAAAAATACAGCGGCGGCGATAGCGACACCTGCGATGAGAAGAACTATGATGGTGATAAGAGAGCCAAAAGAGGAGCCGCCTTTGGGAACGATGGTGGCCGGCACCGGTGGGAGTTCGGGGTTATTAGTTATTGGTTCTTGGTTCGGATATTCCGTGGTAATGGGTGGGGATGGTGGTGTCTGAGATGGTTCCGTGTTAATGGTTATCGGTTCATTGTTGGGAGTGGTAAAAGAGGGAATCTCGTCAGGTGTTTCTTCGAAGGCGGGAGCGGAGTTTACCGGTTCGGGGTTATTAGTTATTGGTTCTTGGCTAGGCAAAGATGTTTCGGTGGGTGGAGTAGAGAATGGTTCAGTAGAGATTTGATTGGTGACGGGGGCATTGATATCCTCCAGAATCGAAGTGGTGGGGGGTGTGGTGGGCAGATTGGGAGGTAGAGGTGAAGATGAGGCTGGGGTGGGGAATTGGCCGAGGTCGTCGTTTGGCATGGTGAATAAAGTATGTCAAAAATGTTTTGGTGTGTCAACTTGCAGGGAATTCGTAAAAGAAAAAAGAGCACAAAAATCCCCGCTTGAGCGAGGATGAGGGAATTAACCTATGATAAAAATATTGGTCCTGTCTCTTATTTTTTGAGTACATGGGGGAACATACAGAAACGGAAAAATTTCTTCAATATAGAGCTGTTCATCTGTGGGTATGCTGTTTCCCACCATTGCCCAAATATTAGGATTGATGGGCTTTAAACCAACAACGTGGTTGATGCCTGTGTAGATGATGATGTGTCTTCTTCCTTGATAGGCTCTTTTGATTACATCTCTCAATGCTTCTGGATTAGATGCTCTCTTTACCGAAATGTTTTTGAGACTACAACTGCCCAAAGAATAATTTAGGACATAACGATAGATAGTTCTTTCTAGTCGACGATCTTCTCCGAAAAATGATTCACAAAGAAATGCATTGGTGTATTCGGCATAGACCTTAAAGGGAATATCGATGTGGTCAAGGAGACAGTCTAGAGCCGCAACAAAGCAAGTGACCGTCTCTTCCCCAGCAATTCCTTTCTTGACCATTTCTTGCCAGTTACTTAAGCTCATGTTGCCTCCAAGAAATAAACGTGCTTATTTTAGTATTGTCTTATAGCGGTAGGCTATTGTCAACTGTGGATGAGATAGTTACGGGAGGTTTTGGAGACGATGAGATTGAGGCCGGCTTCTCGCAGGAGACCTTCTAGGTACGGCTTGGTGTGGGCGAAGTGGAAGCGGGGTTTGCCCTGAAAGGGGATATAAAGATGGCGTAGATTTTTGAGCTTTACTTTGAGGTTCAGGTGATGTTTGAGAAGTTTTGGCTGCCAGAGGTTCCAGGCAGTAATAAGGCATTTTCCACCGGGATTGAGGTGTTTTTTTATTTCTTTGAGCACGAAGAGCTGGTCATGGCGGTTGTTCAGATGGTGAATGACGGCAATGCAGAAGATATAGTCGAAAAGGGGAAGATCTTTCCACACATCCGGTTTGGTAATGTCTGTTTCGATAAAATGAGCGTTGGGGTGGATCTCGACTGCCTTCTCCAGTAATACTGTGGAGAAATCAATACCGGTGTATGTTACTTTTTTGGGAAGTCCGAGGAGAAGGCGGCCATTGCCACAGCCTACATCAAGAACCGAGGCGTTTTCTTTTACCTCGGCCAGAAATGGTCTGAGATCCGGCCAGATGTAGCCGCGAGAAGCGGAAAAATTGGCCCCTATTTGGTTGTAGGTGTCTCTAATTGATTCCATAGAATTATCATATCACTAAACCTATAGCGTGATTGTATAGTCTAATTGCTGTATAATCTGGATAAAGCAATTTGATAATATAGCTTAAATTTAATTTTCGGAGGCAATAATGAGCCTAGTACGGTGTACTGATGTTCACGGAATTGTACTCGTAATCAGGGAAACGCTCGGACAGATGTGCAAGACACTCGATATGGATATCGATCTGGAATCTATTGATTATATCGCGTCGGCTGCCCGGGCAATGGAAAGAGAGATGAATTTCGAAGGACGTGATTGTGAGGCTGATAACGAACACATGCAAGCCATCCGATTTGTGGTATCCGCGATCTATTTCGATGGATCTTCTGTGATCGATGAGTCCAAGCTGGAAGTAATTGCTCATAAGAGCCGTTGTTCGTTTCTGGACGTGACACAAGATGAGCTCCAAACAGCAGGCAGATCACAAGTGCTTCACAACAAACAAATGGTATCCTCCCCCAATCAGTTGGTGGTTGGTCAGACGTATTTTTGGTTTGTCAACGAGAAGCCTGAAGTCCTCATAGAGCTAGACGAGATTCGAGAAGACGGGTGGATAGCTTTTTATGTTCTCACCGGTCCATTCCGGCTTAGAAAAGCAATTCCTTTGTCCGCGTGTGGAGTATTGCCATACCCAGACGGTTTGTGGAATATTTGGAATTGGCTGGAGAGAGTGGGGCCGAGACCAAAGCAGGACAAGTAGCTACCAAGACGGGTTTAATACCCCGTCTTTTTTGTGCAGGCGGAGTGTTTAATGATGGGGTAAAATTAGCGAGTGAAAATTGAAGATTTGGTGCGAAGGGATGCGGAAAAACTAACTTCTGAAAATCTGGAGGATTATCGTCGTGTTTGGGCCAAGGTGCTTGGGAGGATGCCTAAGAATTCGGAAATATGGCCTTTTGTAGAGGACGAGGAAATCAAAGAGCTGTATAAGACCAGAAGTGTACGGACGGAGTCAGGGGTGGCGCCATTTGCTGTGATGATGAAGCCGCACTATTGCCCGGGTAACTGTGTTTATTGCCCACTTGAAGCTGGCATGCCAAAGTCATATCTTTCGGACGAGCCGGCTGCCCAAAGAGCCAAAAAACTCAAGTTTGATCCATATCTGCAAGTAGAAATGAGACTGAAGCAGCTGGAAGAGACCGGACACATTACCAATAAAATTGATTTGATTGTGATTGGGGGAACTTTTTCGGCGTATCCCGAGGAATATAAATTGGAGTTTTTTAAGGGTATGTACGATGGGGTAAATGGCTTTGTGTCAGACAGTCTTGAAGAAGCACAAAAATTTAACGAGATGGGTGAAAGACGGATAGTAGGTATCTCGGTAGAAACCCGGCCCGATTGGGTGACAGAAGAAGAAATTATTCTTTGGAGAAAAATGGGAGTAACAAAAATTCAATTGGGAGTGCAGGCGTTTGATGAACAGATACTGCAAAAAATAAACAGAGGACATTCACTCCGGGAAGTTGCCGAAGCGACCAGGATGTGTCGGAATGCCGGAATCAAGATTTGCTACCACTTTATGCCCAATCTGCCCGGTAGTACGCCGGAGAACGATATCGAGATGGCCAAAATCATGTTTACAGATCCACGTTTCCAACCGGACTATCTGAAAGTTTATCCGGCCATGGTGATACCTGGGACCGAGCTGTTCAATATGTGGAAGCGGGGAGAGTACAAAAGTTACAATGACATGGATTTGATACGAGTTTTGAAGGAAGTAAAAAATTTAACGCCTCGCTGGTGCCGCATTGATAGATTGGTAAGAGATATTAGTAAGCAGTGGGTTAGCTCCGGGACTTTAAGGACGAATTTGAGACAGATGCTCCAAGAAGAACTCAAAAAAGAGGGAAAGAAGTGCCATTGTATGCGTTGCCGGGAAGTAAGAGCCGGTGTATATGATGCGAAAGTTCAGCTGGTGATAGATGAAAGAACAACCTTGGGAGGTCAGGAACTGTTTTTGTCTTTTGAAAGTCAGGATAAGCTGTTCTCGATGTTGAGGTTACGGCTGCCGGGTGATGGAGAAAGGTTGTTGTTTAAAGAGCTGGAAGATGCGGCCATAATTCGTGAGGTGCATACGTATGGACAGGTGAGGGAGATAGACAAAGAACTCAAGAACTCAAGGAATCAAGAACTCGAGACAGAGAAAGAACAAGATAAAAGTCAGCACCAAGGTTTGGGTAAGAGACTAATGGTTAAGGCGGAAGAGATTGCGAGAGAAAGGGGATACTCAAAGATGGCGGTGATATCGGCGATAGGCACGAGAGAGTACTACAAGAAGCTGGGGTATGAGCTTGAAGGGGAGTATATGATAAAACGGTTTATTGAATGACAAATTGTCCTGTAGTATAATAGCCCTTAGTAAATAGAATGTACCCTAATAAATGGAGGTAAGGATGAAGAAAACTGCGAAAGAAAGCGGTCAGGGGTTAGTGGAATATGCATTGATCCTGGTTTTGGTAGCTATCGTCGTCATTGCGGTTTTGATGTTGGTTATGTCGCCTCGTACAAGGTTTGTGGAAGCCATAGATGCCGGAACTGTTCAGATTAGCGGAACCAAGATCACTTTGGGTGAGTCCGGCCACCCGCAGCCCGTGGATCCAGGTATCAGAGTAGCGAACTATTTTCTTGGACCGCTTGTGACTCTCGAGAGCTACCCCCAAGAATACCAAGTAACCGGTTGCATGAATCTCTATCTGAGCGAGGATACTGAGGTGTTCGCGGCCACTCCAGTGGACAAGGCCGTGGCGATTTTGATTGATATTCAGACACCAGCCCAGGGTGGAGGATACGTTCAGGTCTGCGTCCCGGATGGATTGTCCAACGTGCCTGTCTACCTGTGGTCAGGAACAGAGGTCCAACCTTAAATTTGTCTGAAACTTAGCCCCCAATCTTGGGGGCATTTTTGTGGAGTAAAACGAACAAATCAATATGAAAATCTAGGTAATTGAAGTGGGTGGTGTGGGCGGATGTAGTATAATATGGGGTATTGATCCTTAATAAGATATTCACACAAGGAGATCCAATGTCCAGAATTCCTCGGTATGCTCAAGTTTTGATTTACATGATAATTATCAGTGGGGTGATTACACTGGGAGCGAGCCTGTTTGGCTTAGAGGACCTGCCGGTTTTGGTGGTGGTCGGCTTCGCGTTTGCCGCAAGTATGTTTGTGGCGTTGGCGGGGGTGAATGGGTTTTTTTGGCTGATGATTGTCAGTCGGCTAGGATGGACAAAAACCATCGAGGCACTTTTCATGAGTGCCGTCGTGACCTCGTTCGCTTGGGTCATAGGGTCTTCGATGATCTATTCTTTTCCCCCGGCGTTGATCCCCGTTGCCGTACCATCTGCCGGCATGCTTTGGATTGTGGGGACAGTAGCCGCTGCGTGGGTGATTTTTCATCAAGCAAAGAAAGACCTCGAAAATAATTACTAGAACTTTTTTGTTTCGTTGCCCCGCCATTTAGCGGGGCAATTTTGTGGTCTAAAAACGATTGATATAATTGAGGCTGATTGATATGAAAATATATTTGATTGGGGTTGGTGGGGTAGGGGGATTTTATGGTGGTTTAATGGCCGAAAAGAACTTGGACATTACCCTTGTTTGCAGAGGAAATAGCTTTGGGGCGATTAAAAAAGATGGGTTAGTTTTGAATAGTCCTGACGGAATTCATCGTATCTTTCAGGTGAGGTTGATCGAGCATATTTCTGAAATAACAGACCCTGATTTGATTATATTGGCAGTTAAGTCTTACGATTTAGAAAATGTGGCAAGCGAACTTGAAGACGTTGTGAACAGCAACACGATGGTAATTACTATTCAAAACGGACTAGATAATGACAAGGTGGTTGTGGGGCATCTTGAATGTTTGGTATTTCCGGGTCTTGTTCTGGTTGCCGCAGCAAAAACCGCTCCAAACGAAATAACGCAGCGGGGGAGTCAGAGAAAGTTGGTTTTTGGATCGCGAGATGGGAAAATCACCTCGAGAATGTTGGAAATAGAGTCAGTCTTGAAGAGTGCTGGGATCGATGCGCATGTTTCTGAGTCGATAGATCAAGAGTTGTGGAATAAATTTCTTTTTGTTCTTTCTTTTGCCTCGGCCACCGTGGCGCAGATGGGTCCGATCGGGGAAGCATTGGGGAACTCTCAAAATCTGAAAATTTATAAGGACGTTTTGAGGGAGGCGATATTGGTAGGAAAGAGCGAGGGCGTGGAGTTTGAACCTAATATTTTTGAAGCTACACTCAAGGGCGCTCTGGACTTTGATCCGTTGGCGGTGTCTTCTATGTTAGTGGACATCCAGAACCATCGCCGGACAGAAGTAGATGCCCTGCATGGGGTTTTGATCCGGCTATCCAAGAAGCATGGCCTGTCCGTACCTGCAACCGAGGCGGTTTACCACCGGATTCTCAACCTGCAAGGATAACCTGCCTGCCGGCAGACAGGTCCTTGCAGGTAATGTGAGGCTGAGATCTGACATTTGTCCCATTTATCGTCCTCGGCTTTTTTGTTGCCTGCCCGCAAGTGCTGAAGTACGGGTAGTTGCACTAGCTTCTGCAGGCGGGTAAAATGAAACTATGAAGGAAAATCTATATAGATTCCCGATCAGGTCGGGAATGACATGGTTGGGTGGTTTGGTGCTGATGTTGGTATTTGGATTTGCGCTGTTTGTTCCCAAAAGGGTTGTGGCCAACGAAGGAGTCATCAACCTCAGGGGGACAGGTACCGGTGGAGCCTGTTACGCTTCTTCAGTGTTTATTGATGGCACCTACAAGATCCTTATGACTTGTAGAGAATTGAAGATAGCTCTATCTCCGGAGAAAAATCGCTATGTAGCATGGGTAGAGGATACCGTAGGAAAACAGAAGCGACTTGGGGAAATTGCTAACGGTAAATTGTCTTCTATCACTGACATTAAGTTTGTTCGAATCTTCGTAACGGTGGAGTCCGACGGCTATGGAAATACGCCTTCGGAAGATGTTCTGCTAACAGGCTTTGTTGAACCAATTAACTTTGGAGCAGGAATAGCATCTCCGCCGATTGTAACTCCGACCCCGACTCCCTCAAAGACGGTTGGGGTTATTTCTCCGACCGTTTTGAAAGATCAACCTACAGGTCAATCAGGTTTGGGAAGTGCACTAGGGACCATTTTTAAGATTGCCTTGCTAGGGTTTGGTATTTTGCTTCTAGTAGTGGGAGTGTTTAGTTTCCTATCCAGAAAGAGAAGCCTATAAAGGTTGACTTTGTGGCTGATTGAGGTAGAATAGCGTATTCAAGGACGCTTAAAATCTACTGAAAAACGGAGGTAGGCGATGGATTTTGTGATTAAGCTCATTCTAATGATTGTTATTTCAGGGGTGGTATATGTCATAGCCATGAAGAGCCACGAAACCACTTCATGGTGGGTTTCACGATTGATGAAATTGTCTGGCAAGTTAGCGGACATCCACCCATTCTGGTTGTGTTTGGGCTTTTTAGTTCTTATCTTCTTTGAGCTTGGGATGATCATATGGCTGATGAAAGTTGCACCATGGGCAGTGAAGGTTATATACATCTTCAGTACTGCGAATATCGCGTTTGTAGTACTGAGTTTGTGGATGGATAATCGGATGGGGGGGATCCTTGGAGTTTGGTGGACAATACTCAAAGTGTTGTCATCGATTGCTCTTGGGGTATCGTGGATTATCTATCCGGCATGGTTTGTCTATAACTTGGTGGGGATTATTTGCGGAGTTGGATTTCTTCAGCTATTCCCATCGCTGAAATTCAAGTCGGCTTTAGCCCTAGGAATGGCCATCATCATTTACGACATCGTGGGGGTATATTGGACCGATTGGATTATCTTGCTGGTAAAGGGCTTGAGTTTTGTCCCTCCAGCGGTGATCTACATCCCGGCCGCACTGAAAGCCTCTACCGCTGGTATGTCGATGATAGGATTGGGGGATATCATCATTGGGGGCATGATGTTACTCATGGCTCGCCGCTACGACGCCACCAAGCACGCATTCGCGGGCTATGCCCTGGGCGTGACACTGTCCTTCGCTTTGGCGGTGTTGACCAGCCATGGGGTGCCGGCGACGATGTTCATTGTGCCGTTGATGTTGCTCTTCGTTCGGCATTCGGCCAAGCGTAGTCAAAATCCGGCCTGGTTGGCAGATCAGAAGTAACAAGTTTTGTATTAACTAGCCCATGGGGAAACCTGTGGGCTTTTTTGTGGTAAAGTGTCGTTAGGGGATGAGGAGGCGGGAAAGGAACTCGATGGCGGGGGTCATGATAGAGCTAATGGGAGCTTCGTTGCCAAAGATGGGGAAGATCAAGAAGATCAGGATTAGGACTCCGTAACGGTTCATGACGGCTTGGAACTCGTAGGCGAGATCGCGCGGAAGGATACCGAAAAGAATTTTTTGACCGTCAAGTGGACCAACCGGGATTAAATTGAAGATAGCAAGACCGATATTGGTGGTAATGAGAGGAATTAAGAAAACGGAAAAAACATATGGAGTGAAACGGACGAGAATGGAGACGGCGATGGCGAGTAAAATATTACTGATTGGTCCGGCAATAGAGATGATGGCGGCGTCCCGCCGGGGGTTTTTGAGATTGTAAGGATCAAAAGGAGTGGGCTTTCCCCAGCCAAAGACAAAGTTTGTTCCGGAAACTGCAGAAAAGAGCAAGAGACCTAGGGGAAGAATAACGGTTCCTAATGGATCTATATGGGCGAAAGGGTTTAGAGTCAGCCGTCCAGCAGCTCTGGGTGTAGGGTCTCCAAGTCTGTCGGCCGCTAGAGCGTGAGCGAATTCGTGGATACTGATAGAAATAATTAGATAAATGACAAGTAGAAGGACATAGATAAGCATGTGAGGTTCATTATACGGGAAATTGTGGTAAAATTTCAGTCATGGAAAAAGAAAGATATGGTTGTGTTATCTGCGGTAAAGGCGTCCAAAACGCCAATCTTGTCAGTTTCTCAAAACGAAGAGTCAAGCATGTTCGTAGGCCCAATTTGCACACACATCACCTGGTGATAGATGGTCAGAGGGTCAAGATCAAAGTTTGTACCACTTGCAAAAGATCTCTACGTGTAGACGACAGAAAATCTCAAGCAGTAGCGGCTAATGCCTAATAATCAGGAATGGTCGAGGCGATGGTGTGGTGCAATTAGGCACAGTGGCGGTGGTTCCACTTATGGTGAAGGTTATGATGGAGGGCAGGTAGGGCATTCAAGGTTTGGAGAATTTGCCTGCCGGATTGGAGATCAAGGAGAAATGACGGCTACTTTCCCTGACGTAGGAGTGATGTGTGGTTATAATGATGAAGAGAAGTTAATTTTTGTTTGTGTGGATGTGGCTTGTTTTTTGGGAAACATGGAAAAAGACAGACTGTCCGAGATGGCCAATAAGGGAGTGAATATTTTGGCATTATTTAAGGAGCTGGAAGCTAGAGATCAAGTGCTGTACCTGACGGTATATCCCACCATAATGAGATTGGTTGTAGAAGCAAGAGATAAAGCCGGCGTGGTAAGTGAGGATGTGGTAGCGAACATAGATTTGATCAAAGGTTTCGATGGCCTAATAAGATATAAGGGTTCGGAAATTGCTTACCATATCAGAAAGCTTGGAGACGAGATGTTTGTATCGATAGGAGAACGGGATGAGAATGGGCGAACGTTGGTACCTGTATCGATAAGTAACGAAGTAGATTATATGCCTGAGATTGAGTCGGAAGACCCCAAGAGACACTGGAAATTGGCAGATAAAATTATTTTAAACCGCTGATCGGGTGGCCGGAGAGGAACTGCTTCCAAGAAATGGGGTTTTTGCCGGAGATCTGGACGGTGTTGACGATTAGCTTTCCTGACAGAAGGGAGGTTTTGATTATTTTGATTTCGAGATTGTCTATTTTTGCCGTGCCTGCCGGCAGGCAGGTCCAGGCTCCCGGCTCGGGATTAAGGGAACGAATAAGGGCGTGGGTTTTGGTTATTAGTTCTTGGTTATTGGTTGATAGTGCTTGAGAAAGAATTTCCCAGGGGATAAAGGCAGATTCTCGGGAAACCGTCCGATGGCTTGGAGTGAAAGTGGCGAGGGATTCGTCTTGAACGGTTTTGGAGTAATTCTGAGCACAGATTTCGGGTAATTTTTGTCTTAATATTTCTTTGGCGGCCTGAGTAAGTTTTGTGGTCAATGTAGCTACATTATCCTCCAGATCTATAGCGACGGAGATTTGAGAAATGATAGGACCATGATCCAGTTGCTCATCCATCTCCATCAAAGTAACACCGGTGTTGGTGTCCTGGTTTTTGATGGCCTCGGAGATGCAGAGGGCTCCGCGGTACCCGGGAAGTAAAGAAAAATGGACGTTATAGATGCCAATGGTGGGAGCGTTTATCCACGTCAAAGGAATAATTTTGCCATAGGAGACGACCATGAAGATGTCGGGCTTGAGTAGCTTGACGTGGGTAAGATTAGTATCATCCAATTTCGCTGGCTTGTAGATGGGTAAATCGTGTTTTTGGGCGGTCAGACTAACGGAAGAAGGGGTAAGAATTTGTTTTCTGCCTAGCGGCATGTCTGGTGTGGTGACCACTCCAACGACGTTCACCATCTTCATGCCAATAATGGACTCCAGAATTTGGGCTGAAAAGTCAGGTGAGCCGAAGTAAACTAGGTTTTTGAGCATAAAGTGATTATAAGGTAAAATAATAGAGACCATAGAACCGAACTTTGAAAAGGAGAGCGGATGTGATTAAGCGATTTAACTCGCGTTCGTTTGTATTGGTTTGTGCTTTTTTAGTGTTTTTACTTGCAGTAATATTATCTGCCGTCTTGATAAAACAAAGTTACTCAGGGGCGGGTGAACCAAAAAATGTTTACATGATTCATTTGTTCGAGTCTGGGATGTATTCAGAAAGGATGATGTGCAACACCTATGGTGTTTGTGTCCTTTTAAGGACTCCAAGATCGGTAGTTGGTGTTTCGAGCATCGAAATAAGCGGAGAGAAGTATTTTGAAATCCTTAAGAGCAATACGGTCATACGCTCAACGGCTAGGGGAATGTATTGCCCCGGGGTGATCGATCTGGCCTCGTGTTTTGAGGTCGTGACTATTTATCCGCTGACCACTTGTCCCACTGAGATCAAATATTTGGGATTTCGGGCACCGTTGGTGCCGGATACGTGTTTGATTGGAGAATAACTCTAAACTTCACCCCACCTTTTGGTGGGGCTTTTATTTGAGGCTGGAACGGCCTATATACTAGACATTTGATGGTTTTTGGAGTATACTCGTGCCAGACTGAATTGTTCCTTAATTTCCCCCGCCTGAGGAGGTGGATCATGAAAAAAGTGCTGTTTTTGATTTTTGTCGTTGTAGTTTTGGCAGGATTAGCAATTTACTTCCTGCCGGTTTACGAGGGAAGCGGGGACATAACTTGGGGAACCTATTGTAGACACGATCCGTATACAAACACTGATGAATGCCTTTTGCACGGCGAGGATGCTGTCACTCTAGCCGACGAGTGGTGGCCAAAGTGCACCGATCGTATCATATCGGGAAATGAGACCGTTATTGAAACTTTTATGCTAGATGGTTCTCCCGCCGCACCGCGCAACTTCTTTGATGGAGGATGGTACATCCTGCAGAAAGGGAGCTGTGAAATCTCCCATCCGGAAGGATAGATTATCTTTAATGTAATATTCAGAAATCAAGGTAGCGTCTCCAAACGGGGGCGCTATTTTTATATCTTGTCTATTGGAGTGAGGCCGTCGGGGGTTTCTTTGAAGATCTGACCGCCCTGTTTAAGAATGTGATCGGTGAAGAGAATGCCGTCCAAGTGATCGTTTTCGTGCTGGACATAGGCAGACTCTACATCCTCAAACTTACGATGGCGGGGGACCAGAATGCCGTCTTCCGGGGTTACATAGTCCATCTCTATAGAATAGGGGCGATCTACAAAACCCCAGATTTTGGGGAGCGAGAGACAGCCTTCGAGCCAACGGTCTTTCTTTTTAGAATGGATGTCGGAAAGTAAAGCCTCGGATGACCAGGAAATAATCGGATTGATAAAGATTTCCGGCTTCCCGTTTAAGGAGACGATGAAAAGACGTCTATCCAAGCCTACTTGAGTGGCTGCCAGGCCAACTCCTTCGGGATCCCTCGAGGATTTGAGAATTTTGATCATTTCCGATATCTGTTTTTCGAGCTTTTTGTCATAGTTAAGTACAGGCTTAGCCTTGACACGGAGGAATTTGTCGGGGGTAACGAGAATTTTCATTAGAGTATTTTACCACACCTTTTAGTCTTATAGTAATCTAAGTGTATAATCGTGTGAGCTAGGAACATTAAATTGACTGGAGGAACCATGGAATCAGAATCTATTTGGCAAAAACGGTCCAGGACCTTTTTATTTGTGTTCTATTCGCTGATAGATCTATTTTTAGTCTATACTTTTTGCACCAGCTTTAATTTGCCTACTCAACTGTTGTTCTTGGTTTTACTTTACTGTGTTGTAATAGATTCCATACCTGTAATTTGGACCAAGGGAAATGGGTTGTGTGACGCTAAAAAGAGATTTGAAATGGTCTGGGGTATTAATGAAGTTTGGGCATGGGGATGGTTGATGTTTTATGGATACGGTGTCGGTTTCCAACATCTGATTTTGGCCGTGGTTTTGCTGGCCGTATGGATCTCGAGTAGGTGGAGTCAGACCCGAGACTACATGAATCTGCGCAAATCGTGACTATTAAAAAAAGGAGGCAACATGTCCGATGCACTTTTGCTTGAAATGGAAAAGGAAATCAGGGAATGGAAGGTGGGTACATCAAAGACCTGGCCCTACAATTTGCCTGGGGTAGATGCCGAGCTTGTTGATCTGATGCAAGAATTTCTTGACAGAACCCTTGGTAAAGGTAAGTTTAAAGTGAGTATGGCCGATTTTGCTCTTTCGTTAAAAATTGAACGCATAAGTTAGATATTATCCCCGATGTAAAAGTCGGGGTTTTTATGTGGACAAATAGGTGTTAGTTTAAAGTGACGAGAGTTTGTCTTTGGCGGCTTGGTAGTCCGGCTTCAGCTCGATGGCTTTTTTGAAGGCCATCTTGGCCTCATCAATCTTATTTAGCTGAGAATAAAGAATACCGATGTTAAAAAAATTAGTGGCATCGGTCGGTGAGAGCTCGGTAATCTTAAGAAGTGTTTGCGTGGCATCTAGGTTAAATTTTGGATCTATAGTTCCCAAAGTCAGTTCGGTGCGGGCCTTAGTCTTTAGTAGATTCAAGTTGAATTTATTCATTGAGACTGCCTTTGCGGTATTGGTGACCGCATCCGAGACGAATTGTTGGAGATAGGAATTGGCTTGTTGTTTTTGTTCGGCAGAGGAGGAGGCGGCCAGACTGTTTATTTGAGGCGCGATAATCTGGATAGCTACTAGAGCTTGAATGTTTCCCAGCTGAGCGTAGTAGAGAGGCTCGCGTGGGTTTAGTTTTATGGCGTTCAGATCTTCAGTAAGGTTGGCGCGTCCGGCGGTATACGCGAGGTCGGCGATCCACATCCGGCGGACTCCAAGGAGAAGCCAAATCGCGATAACAGAAATCACAGTGATGCCTAGAGTCTGACTAATATTGGTTCTTCGTGAATATATTTGGGAATTTTCTGAAGATGCGATGAGAATTGCCGGGAACAAGAAAAAGAAAAGCGCCACATTGACGACGGAGAAGCCGAAGTAGTTGGTGATAAGGATGCTGAGAAAGCCGAGCAATAGGGGAGTTGAAAGTTCTTGGTTATTGGTTGTCGGGTGTTTTTGGAAGAAAAGTTTGAGGATGGAAAAAATGAGGAATAAATAACATAAAAGTCCAACAAAACCGGTGTTGGCGAGGGAATTTAGATACTCGTTGTGGGCTTTGTTGTAGAGAAAGTCGGACTCTGAAGTGAGGTTGTGTGCCGCTGGCCTAACCCAGTAGTAGGAGTAGCCAAAAGTTTCGACACCGGTGCCAAAGAAAGGATATTTTTTCCCCAGCTCGACGGCTCCTTGCCAGACCACACGACGGATGGCCATGGAGTCCGAGCCACCAATGCGGGTTTTGTTTTCTTCGGTGATGATATCTGTAGCGTTGGAGTAAAAAGGATTTATTTTATTGAGTGATCCGAGGGTTTTTTGTACGGTATCACCTTTGAGAAATAAAAGAGCCAAGATGAGTACGGCTAGCCCTATCAATAGCTTTGGTTGTTTCTTTTGAATAATAATGGTGACGATAAAGATCAGCAGGATAATAACTGTAGCTCCGATGCCGGATTGGGAACGGGTGAAGATGATGGCGGCCAGAAATAAAATGATTAAAGCCCCATAAATAATTCTTTGTAGGGGCGATTCATGAATCGCCCGTACGGAGATGTATAGCGGTATAGGGAGAACAGCGATGAGATAGGCCGAAAGCCAGTTGGGTTGGCCAAGAGTGGAGAAGACACGGTTTTGGACATCCTGGACCCAGATATTTTTATCAATGCCCATTTTTTCCAGGACGGCGTAAAAAGCGGTTACTGCGGCGGTGGCTAGAATAGTGGTGATGAGATTCTTAATCGCTTTTGGATAGCCGGAGAAATGGGTGACCAGGGCATAAAACAAGATGATGTAGCAAATAGTTGAGACGAGTCCGCCATGAAATCTGGAGTAATATCCCCAAAGACTGGTGTGGCGGTCGATAGAAATAACGGTAGAAATGATTTGGGATGAGAGAAATAAAAGAATGGGGAGGTCTAGCGGTGTTTGGGCGATTTCAAATTTTTTGATCTGAAGCGCGCGGACACCCCAAGCGGCGGCGATGATAATCGCCATCGCGTAAACGAACATCATCTTGTTAAACTCAAAAACTTCGGATGTAAATGGCCAGAGGAGAAGGGGAGTAACGAAGAATAAAGCGTAGAAACAGTAATGAATAAAAGTGGCTGGTTTTTGGACTAGGGTGGCAAGAGCTTTTTCTTTCGAGGACATGGAGATAGTTTAGCAGAGATGTTAAAATGAGCGCATATGAATGACGAGATATTTGCACATGCTGGGACAGAATTTGTCTTTATGGATAACATGGACAGAGGTATTTTTATGATGGAGAATCTACCAAAAGATTTTGAGATTATTCCACTAGTTGACGATGGTGATGAATTGAGTAAGTTTGTCAAGGATTTGGTGGAATTGGGGGCCGTGGGTGATGTGTTGTCAGGTGTGAAGTTTATTCCTCACTTGAATATTCCAATTGATCCGACTGACGGTTTTTATGACATGGAGGCAGCGAAGCTTAAGGTATCAATTCTATCTGACGAACAAAGGATAGAGTTAAAAATCGATGAAACGGAGGCGACTAGGATCGGGGTGGTTCAAAATACTAAGACTGGGGAACAAATATTTTTTAGACTGCCAGAAAATGATGTGGCCGAGATATTCCCGAAGAAGATTGAAACGGATGAACAAAGGGATGAGATAGCTGGGAAATTGATTGGTGATGATATTCGTTCAGAGGAGGATGGACCGTTGGTTAAAGCCCGAATGGTTTACGGATTGTGGAGAGACGCTATCGCTAGGAAAAACTTTGAGCTGATTGATAAGGTTGGGCAGGCGCTTTACCCCGATATCCTAGGGGAGGCCACTGGTAGTATCGACGAGGTCAAAACATTTTTGGACATTCACCTGAAACACGAGGCGGACGGTCCTGCAGATAATATGTGGTTAGCTAGGGAAGCCATTAAGAAAGTGATAACTGTCTTACCGGAGGAGCAACAAGCAACGGTCCATACAGAGATTGGTACGTTGGTAGAGTCTATAGCCAGAAAGGCAGTTTTTGATGCCAATGATTTGTGGGTTGTAGTAATTGAGCCACTGATGAACGCTATATCGGGTGGTGACGAGGATGACGCTGGTAAAGATAAGAGGAGAACATTTCTTTCAAGTTTGGATGTTGGTTGTCCACTTACAAGTTTTTTGATCTCTGATTTAAAAGAATACTTAGAGATTGTCGGTTGAGAAGAGATAAAAAAATCAGGCTGCATAACATGCAGCCTGATTGGTCTAAGAATACTAGTGGGCGAACTGTGTTGCCCACTGTAGTGATGCGGCGCCGCCGCCAGCAAATGCGATCTCGGGAAGTGGTGTCGTTACCACAAGAATGACGACTCCCAGTCCGATCAGGATGTCTAGCTCGAGAGCTAGCATGTTGGAGAAGTCACCCGCCGACACTTGGATCATGACGGTTGAAACCTGACCGTCGGAACCCAAGACCGGAAATGGCATGGGGAAATCGTCCGGAACGGTTTCGACTTTGCGCTGGTCGTATGCGCTGTTGTGATCCCTCCGGGCTTTTTCGGCTTCGGATCGGTTTTTGGGCCAGGAATTCTTCACACATTTGAAGAAATACGAGACCTCAGCCATGACACCTAAGGCTTGTCCCGTTCCAAGCGCAGGCAGCGCTTTCGTTGCTCCGGCGAATTTGCCGAGCACATTTCCGACTACCGGCACGATGACAGTCGGAGATGAAGTGTCTGCAAAAACCAGCAACCACTTCACGCCCTCATAGACGAACTGCACTACGGTCTTTCCTCCCCCGGTTCGAATTACATCTGGGGTGATAGTTCCATTGCCAAGTGCGTCGAAGGCGGCCAGCATGACTGGCCATGAAATCTGCCCGATCTTGTCAATGACGTGCATGCCGATCGCGGTGCAGAGTCGGGGATCACTCTTGGCCATGGTGGCAATGGCAGCCCCCCCGGCCATTGTTATGTCGATGGCTGTACCATCTTCCTTCAACCAGGTTGACGGCAATACCATCATAATCACCTGGTCGTCGGGGGCGTAGCCAATTGCCGCCAAGTTGTCGACCGTTTCCTGTTCAGACAGCAATGGCGAAACAGGAAAATACTCATAAACGTACTGTGTCCCGGGCATCGACCCCTCACCCACGACCTTTTCACTTATTACCACCTTGAAACACTCATTGGTGGTCACGTCGCAGATTTCAGGCCACTCGATAAGTGGCTTGTCGAAATCGACGACTGGGATGCCACCGCCGCAGGCGGTGAGAATCAAGGAAAGAGAAATTAAGATCGCGAGAATTGTAGGGATTTTTTTCACTTGGGGCTCCTTTCGGGTGCCAGCTTTTGAAAAACCGCTTGGACCGGCCTGAGGACCGGCGCTTGGGGAAAAACATTTTAGAGAGCGAGGTGACTCTCGAAGTAATAGGGGATTGTAACACACTTATGCCTAAAAGTCAAGTGTTATGGGATATAGATGGAGTGAGATTGCCACGGTTCAATGCTCCCACCGACAGCTTCGCAGTCTTGGCGGGCAGGCGCAATGACGGAAAGTGCTCGCTTAAATGGCTATACTTTGATATTATTTAGCCATATTATGATAGCCTTTTTAATTAACAATGTTTGAAAAGCTTTGGAGGCTCGCTACCCTCGATGTAGGCATAGACTTGGGTACGGCCAATGTAGTGGTGCACGTTCGAGGTAAGGGTGTAGTAATTCGTCAGCCATCGGTGGTCGCCAGACACATGAAGACCAAAGAGATCCTGGCTATGGGGGACGAGGCGAAGAAGATGCTTGGGAAAAACCCGGCTAATATCGAGGTCGTAAGACCGTTGCGGGATGGCGTGATAGCAGATTTTGATGCCGCCGAGGCTATGCTGAAACATTACATCGTTGAAGTGCATGAGCTGTACAAGGGTCTTGGTTTCAAGATTCCCCGTCCCAGGGTAGCGATTGGAATTCCCAGCGGAGTCACGGAGGTAGAAAGGCGGGCGGTTCAGGAAGCGGCACTTGAGGCTGGGGCCAGAGCAGTGTTTCTTATCGAGGAGCCAATGGCGGCGGCGATCGGATCCGGTCTCCCTGTAGAAAAAGCGGAAGGTCAGCTGATTTGTGATATTGGCGGGGGTACAAGTGAAATCGGAGTGATCTCACTTGGTGGCTTGGTGTTAAATCGAAGCCTGAGAGTGGCGGGGGACGAGCTTACTGAAGCGATACAAAACTTTGTTCGGCTGAAGTATAGCCTACTTCTCGGTGAAAGTACGGCTGAAGAAGTCAAAATTGCGGTTGGTTCGGCCTATCCTCAAAAAAGAGAAAAAGAGGGAAATCCTCTACAGATAGTCGTGCGTGGTCGAAGCTTGGAGGATGGACTGCCAAAGTCTTTGAAGCTGGATAGTGTGGAAATTCGAGAGTCAATGATGCCTATTTGTAACCAAATTTTAGGTGAAATTGCCCTAATAATCGAAGAAACTCCACCGGATTTAGTGGCGGACATTCTGGAAAAAGGCATGGTGATGGCCGGGGGAGGATCTTTGATTCGTGGCTTTGACAAGCTGATCAGTGAGCAGATAGGCATGCCTGTGTGGGTAACTGATACCCCGCTTGAGGCAGTAGTGCGGGGATGTGCCAAGGTCCTGGAAAATGATAAGTTGTTGAGCAAGGTGCGTGTTGTGGGCGGATTGAGGTAGAGGAAGGACAGCCTATAACAGTTGACAAACAGAAATATTCTGGTATAATTCGTTGAGATCTTGAAAATTCGTAACCCAAAGGAGTAACGATGTTTGTAAATTTGATTGTCACGACATTGGCAACATTCGGACTAATCGCGTCGATCTTTCTGGTTCTGCACGTGATCACAAGTCCAAAGCAGGGCGAAGTGATCGCAAAGTTTTTAACAGAAGATGGGGAGTGCAGAATTGTTATCAAGGAGGGAAATCGTCCCTCTGTCGTCGAAACAAGCGAAGACAGATGGAATTCAGTTGTCGTAGGGGACCATTACAAAACTGTGGATGGCGACGTTACTGTTTTCTATTTGGTCTGATCTGCTCCCGATCATGAATCTCTCTTGGTTTTTCCAGGAGGGATTTTTTGTGGGCAAACAGTTTGGGATATAGATGAGATATATAATGGCTTTATGTCTGAAATGGATGATTCGATGGAAACAACCCCTCAGTCAACTCGCTCGGCTTCCGCTAGAACCTTTCAATTGAGAGAGGTAATTGAGATGGGGGAATATGATCCTGAATATTTGGGAACCTTTGCAGAATGGCATACTTTGAGCAAGCCGGTTCAGTGGAGTTTGATCAAGAAAGCGTTAGACATCAGAGAGCGTCAGCTGGTGCAGCAGTGGGCCGAGATAAACAACATCCTCGACTTCCGTCTAAAACCCGAGCTGAAAATAGCTTTAAAAAATATCGAAAAACAGCGACACCAAGTGATGAAAGATAGAGAAACACTGCTGATGGAATATTTTGGCTAGTTTTTAGGGAGAGGTGATGATGGCGAGGTTTTGTGGATTATTACCGAGTGTGTCATAAAGAACGATGTCGGCTTTTTGGAGCGGTTCTTGACTAATAGTGGTAATACGAATTGTTTTGCCGATAATTAGGTTGCCCGGGAATAGCTCGCCCGGCTCAGTAAAGATGAAGTCACCAAGGATGATGGGATACTGACTGGGAACGTCGGTGATTTGGGCATGGTTGTCGGAAAATTTGTAAAAGCCTTTTTGTCCGGAGGCAGTGCGAATGGGAAATGAAGGAGATCTGTCACTATCGAGTGGGGTGATGGTGACGGCAGAGCCCTTTACCTCCAGAACGGTACCCATGAGCACATTGCCGGAAACCAGAGGCTGTCCCGGTTTCACCTGATCAAGTGGAGAGCTGGAAGAGACGATAAACTTGCCGGTTGAACCGGAAATTCTGACAGGAAGGACGGCCTTAAATGAGCCCCTAAGATTGTCAGAGACTTTACCATCAATGATGGCTTGTTTGAGGTACTCGTTTTCGGAAAGAAGTCTGGCAATCTGAATTTTTTGTTCCCGTGACTGCTTTTCCAGACCAGAAATGTTTTTGAGCCAACTATACTTGGTCTCGCTCAACAGTCGAAGTTTGGAAGTAGGAGCAGTGATAGGTGTTAAAACGAGATAGAAAAGGGAGTCTAGGCTTTTTCCTACCTTGAGATTGCTTGCAATACTCAGAAGAATAGCAAATAATAGCGGCAGTAGAAGTAAATTTATTTTTATCGAATTTATCATGTTAGAGAAGCAATCCAAGAATACCATAAAAGTAGTATCAGCTGTCTTACTTTCGGTTATTTTGGGCGAAGGCGTTTTTGGTATCGGTTTTTTTTGGCCTTTTCTGCTGACGCTTTTGGATTGGCGGGGGATTTATTGGCTATCATTTTTTGTCGGGATACTGATCTCTGGACTTTATCGCGTGTCAATGGGAACGCCTAGTTTGTTTTTGGCAGTTGTAATAGGAGGGCTATCTTTTCTTTTTAGTTCGGGAAAAGAGTCCGGATGGGTAATGCTGATAATTTCATTGGTGGCAAATCTGGTTTTTGATAAAGCGTTTGGTTTTGGTTGGAGCATTTGGGATCCAATCTCTGTCTTGATTGCTTGGACTGTGGCCGTGCGCTGGTTTGAGAGGTCGGAGTCTATCAAGTTAAATTATTAGATGAGGACCAATGCGATATATTTTTGGGTGAAGACCTTTTTGATTTTGGTGATGGCGGTGATTATTTCCCGAGTGTTTTTTCTTACCGTCGTAATGGGTGAACACTTTGGTGACTTGGCTCGCGGGAATATGATTCGAATACAAAAATTGGATCCAATTAGAGGGGTGATTAGCGATAGAAATGGAAAGCCAATGGCTATGAATATTGATTACCAGGGCAGAACCATCCGCCATTATCCTGGCGGGGAAACTATCGCGGCGATTGTGGGGTATTTAGGTAAACCAAACAATATTGATTTGACGAATTGTGCCGAATGTAATCCTGAAATGACGGTGGGTAAGGCAGGGATAGAAAAAAGCTACCAAAACAATTTAATGGGTCAGCCTGGAGAGGTGATCGTACAGGAAACTGCAGACGGTAAAAACAAAACAGAGGTAATAAGAACCGAATCAGTCCCGGGAAAAAATATTCAGACCAATATTGATTTGGAGTTACAGAAAATTGCCTTTTTGGCAATAAGAAATAAATTCAAAGAAATTGGAAAAAGTGGAGTGGTGGTAATCGCAAGGATAAATGGGGAGGTGTTGGCCCTGGCCAGCGTGCCTTCCTTTGATCCAAATTTATTTATTGCCAATGGAAAGCGAAGCGATTTTGGAGGAGACTTTAAAGATGTGGATGGTCTTATTAGCGATCAGACAGCCAAACCATTGTTTAACAGAGCAATTTCCGGAAACTTTGCCCCAGGATCTGTATATAAATTAGTTCCGGCGATGGGGGTACTGGAAGAAGGAAAAATTACCCGTAGCTCAGAAATAATAGATACGGGTGAGATAAAGATTGGAGAGTATCGTTTTGGCAATTGGTATTTGGATAAATATGGACAGACCGAGGGCTCGATAAACGTAGTAAAGGCGATTTCCAGAAGCAATGACATTTTCTTTTACAAAATGGGCGAAGCCCTGGGTGCCGATTCTTTGATTTCTTGGACCATGAGATTTGGACTGGGTCAAAAAACAGGAATCGATTTGCCGGGGGAGTCCGAGGGATTTGTGCCGACACCTTACTGGAGAGAAAAGACGTTGGGAGAAAGATGGTTTCTGGGAAACACTTATCACATGGCCATTGGGCAGGGGGATTTGATGACGACACCACTACAGATAAATAGAATGACAGCTGAGGCTGTAAGTGGCTTGAGCTGTAATCCGATGTTGGTGGGAACGATCGACTGCAGTGATCAAAAGTTTAACCCTAAGAATATTGCGATAATCTTGGAGGGGATGAAGGGAGCGTGTAGTCCGGGAGGAACGGCCTTTCCTTTGTTTGAATTTGCGGGGAAGATCTACTGCAAGACGGGAACGGCTCAAAAAGGGACAAAAGATACTCTTTCAAACGCGTGGACGAGCGTGGTGGTTCCCAAAGGCAGTGATGTGCGGAATTGGATCGTGATGACGATTCTGATTGAGGAAGGGGGTGAGGGAAGTGCGGTGGCCGCACCTGTGGCCAAGGAGATTGTGCCCTATATACTTGACAAAATGTAGAGGAAGGGTTATACTACACGCATAGGCTCAGTGAGACTTTAGTCGGGATGCACATTGGTGCTCTCTGAGCCACTCTTTATTGGTCCGGACAGGCGCCCTTGTCCGGACTATATTTTTTTATCTAGGCCCTTGACAAAGAGTGTGTTATGCGGCCTGTCGATATACCCTTCGCCGCGCCGGCTACGCTGCGGGACGACAATCGTCGCCCCGAGCCCAGCCTTTTGCGCTTCTTCGCACGCCTTCGCCACTACCAAACCTGAGAACAGTTCCGCCCCTGTGCGCCTAATCAAAACTGTTTTCTCTGTTTGGTGAACTTCGATCCCGTCGGCTGCCTGCTGGTAGCTGAGGCCGCGCCCTGCTTTCAATAAGCTGGGGCGCCTGCCTTCCGCCGCTGCCCTGCGCTGATCATGGCCGGCGGGATCCGAAAATTAAAGGACCTGACATTTTTGTCAGGTCCTATTGCTATCTACCCCATAACACTTGACAAGAGGTGAAAGTCGTGATATATTATGGCGTATTCTTGAAATAAGTTGTACTTTTACTTGATGGATTCCTGGTCAAGCCAGGAATGACAAATATACATTAATTCGGCCGCTAAGCCTGTCTTCGGGGAACCGATGGCAGGCTCGGCGGCCGAAGATTAAATAGGTCCACGTGGTAGGTAGCTGTGCTGCTTACACGCCCCTTTGGCCTTAGCCGACGTCCGAGAAAGGGGCGGCCCCATTCCCAGCGAGCTTTCTCGGCAGGGTTCTGTCCCTGCCAAAGACGCACGCGGGCGGCCTTCCCCCTAATGACCGGCTGATCCGCCGGATGCGCGAACCTCCGCGCGCGCGGAGATTAGGGTCGGGTCGCGCAGCCCGACGGAAAAGGAGAGTGGAACCGACACCTCCTATTTCTGAAGACCAAGATCACCCGTCGGGTGCTTTGCGAATCCATGAGCTGTCCGGTGTGGGACACAAGGATTTCGCAGACACAAGTATTTCGGGTGAGTCTCATTTTTGTCTCGGATGGAAGGCCTTCCATCCGAGACAATGTATATTACCCCCATAATTTTGGGGAAATTCATGGAGACTCCGTGAGAATTTATTTCTTATTGTCGACTCTCACGGAGTCCTGGAAATCAATGCCCGGTGCAATTTGCATCGGGCTTTTGCTTTTGTATGAGTGTATTTATTATCCACAGTACCTGCGAGGATAATCCTTGCAGGTTAATAGTTGACAAACGTGGTGTTATGGGGTATAATACCCGCAGAACTTTGATACTTTTTGTGTGTCACTCAGGCTTGACGCTGTTATTTCGCCTGGCATGAGTGGCACACACGAGAAGAAGCCATACGGAGAGTCCCGGTGGAGTCCGTGAGGACCTTGAAGCTGGAGACATGATGGGGGTTTGTTTCTGTTAAAACTAACTGCGCTCATTGGAACTCTGGCGGCTAGCCAGACGGCTCATCCTGCGCCGAGCGTAGTGATGTTTCTTCTTCCGGTTAAATCCGGCATCTGCAAATAAACTTCGGCAACACGAAGGACACTTGCAGATCGGAATGGTTCTCAGACCGGGTGTTGCTACTCTGAGACTCATTTATGAACCTGGTGTATTCAGTGGGCAGAACGAAGCGGGCTTTAACCCGCCCAATCTGAACAACACTGGCACCAGGGGATACAAATTTGCCGCCTTCTAAACAAAGGCGGTTTTCTTTTGCAAAATTACTGCTTGGTTGGTCCTCACAGAGGTGTAGTACAATTGCCGGTCGGATTTTAATGTATATTTTAAAGATGTACGGGTGGAGTGGGACCTGCCTGCCGGCAGTCAGTTCTCTCCACTGCGGTCGAGATGACGAAACGATGAAACTAGTAATTGTAGAATCACCAACGAAGACGAAAAGCCTCTCTAAGTATTTGGGTGGTGATTTTGAGATCTTGGCCAGCATGGGCCATGTTCGAGATCTACCAAAGAGCAAGTTTGGGATTGAAATAAAAGATTTGGGTAAGGATGAATTTGAATTTACCCCGACTTACGCCATCATGGATAAGAAAGAGGATACGGTAAAAAGACTAAAGGTAGAGGCAGCCAGGGCAGACGAAGTTATTTTGGCGTCCGATCCGGACCGAGAGGGAGAGGCGATTGCCTGGCATGTCAACGAAATATTAAAAGACTCACTTAAGGGTAGGAAGAAGCAGCCAATTTTTAAACGGGTGTCGTATAACTCCATCACCAAAGAGGCCATTTTGGATGCTATGGAACATCCACGCGAAATTGATATGAATATGGTGAATTCACAACAGGCGAGAAGATTCCTGGACCGTCTTGTGGGATACAAGCTATCACCGATATTGTGGAAGAAAGTGCGCCGAGGACTCTCTGCCGGAAGAGTTCAGAGTGTAGCAGTCCGACTGATTGTTGAAAGAGAAAGAGAGATCGAAAAGTTTGTACCGGTGGAGTATTGGCAGATTCGTGCACTCGTAAGAACTCAAGGAATCAAGACCATGCCTGCCGGCAGGCAGGACTCAAGAACTCAAGAGGAATTTTGGGTGGAGTTGGCTCGATTCAAAAAGAATAAAGCGGAAATTCATAACGGAGAAGAAGCCAAAACTATTTTGGCGGTATTGGAAACTGCCGAGTATGTGGTGAGTGATATCAAAAAGGCGGAAAGGAAAACCCAACCACATGCACCTTTTAAGACTTCTACTTTGCAACAAGCGGCGGCGAATGTACTTGGGTGGTCGGCGAAGAGGACCATGAACATCGCACAGAAGCTTTACGAACAAGGAGACATTACTTATCATCGCACAGACTCCTTCAATCTAGCTCCGGTAGCGATCGAAGAAGTGAGAAGGTTCATTGTTGAAAAGTATGGTGCTGAGTATTTGCCAAAAACATCAAGAGTGTACAAAACTACAGGGAAGGTAGTAGCACAGGAAGCTCATGAGGCTGTTCGGCCGACACATATTGAAGTGACACCGGAGAAATATATCGGTCAAGAGATGGCGATGGACGAAAAGAAATTGTATTCACTGATCTGGCGCCGGACAGTGGCTTGCCAGATGGCCGAAGCAGTTTTTGATGATACGAAAGTAGTAGTTACTGCAGAGGCGTGTGAACTGACAGCTAATGGAATCGTGGTGAAGTTTGATGGATGGAAAAAATTGTTTGTCAAGGACTCCGAAGAACTGCAAGCTTTGCCGGAACTTTCGGTGAGGGAAGTATTATCCAAAAAGAAAGTTGAAAGTTTGCAAAAATTTACTCAACCACCAGCCAGATTTAACGATGCTTCCCTGATTAAAGAACTTGAGAAGAAGGGGATTGGTAGACCTTCGACTTACGCCGCCATTATTTCCACCATTATTGACCGTAGATACGTGGAGCAGAAAGACAAAAAGTTTTTTCCCACTTCCATCGGCAAGGCAGTGGTGGATTTCTTGATGGAGAACTTTCCCAGAGAAATGCAGTACGAGTTTAC
>Ga0075696_106_pt1 | contig 100375 bp, 113 predicted proteins | sample RifGroA2_FD_67697 | JGI IMG/M metagenome (GOLD analysis project Ga0075696, IMG submission 67697) | Microgenomates (Collierbacteria) bacterium GW2011_GWA2_44_13 | reverse complement strand
TCGTCTCAAACTCGCCCCACTTTATGGTTTTGCTCTTGGAGTCGCTTTCGACGAATTCGCCATGTGGATCCAGCTCGACGATATCTACAAAGACCGCTCAACCTACGATGCCATCCTTATCATCACTCTAATTCTTCTTAATATAGTCTATTTCGAAGACTTCTGGAAAAAATGGGGCCACCGCCTCGGCCTTCTCCTCAAACACATTTTCACCTAGAAATTACCAGGTAATTAAGATATAACCAAAAATATGGAGTTTGCACTATCCCAAGAAGTACATACCATTGAAAAAGAATTGGTTACAAATAAATATTTTCTTGTGTCTGCAAGGGTAAATGAAATTCAAGATGTCTTATTGTGGGATGAACAAGCTAAAATTGTATCTACTGGAAGCGGCTATTCCTCCCCAGAAGACAGAGAAAGGCGACTAGAAAATCTTAAAAAAATGATCGATGACCTCAATTATCAAATACAGTTCATTAAGGATATCGCTGGCAGAAACATTGGATGCGTAATGATAAATCTGAAACCACCAGCCGAAACCCCATCAGAACCAATTACTTCAACAATCCTACATGACAATTCCGACACGATCAATCTCGAAGAATTTAATAAAATTTTATCTAAAGATAAAGCTAATTCAGGTCGTGCCCACATTGATTCTATTACTATTGCAAGTGATCTCAGAGGACAAGGTGTGGGAACAAGTATTATAGATCAACTCTCTCTGGATCTAAAATCAAAGGGGTATCAGTATTTATCTCTCGATACTGGTGTCAATAATTATGCAATGGTAAAAGCTTCTAAAGGTTTTTCTTTTTACCATAACTCTCCCTACGAAACGAATAAACCAAGACTGCTTGGTCTTAAGAAATTGTAGATCTTTGCCCAACACCTTACTTAAATACAATCTCCGACAGTTTTTTGGAAATATCATTCGGGTATTTATCCTGCCAGACATTTCTCCCAATCGCAATTCCTTTGGCTCCGGCCTTCATGGCTCGACATCTCCGGTGTAAGGCACTTTTACAAAGTCCGCATTTAGCTCCATTCCAATTCTGGCACCATAAGCCACCACATCCCGGTCAGCTTCCCTTCCGGCTACCTTTCTGCCCCTTGGGTACATCCAGGCGATCACAATCATACCTCTAGCGTGTGCCTCATCTTCGATCTTGGAAAACTCGACCATCATTCGTTCCTCATTTTCACTTCCCACATAGATTGTGTACCCAACACCAACAGCTCCCAGCTCGGCAGCCTTTTCCACCGTACAAAGTTGTAGCGACAAGGGCTCTTCTCCTTGAAACGAAGTTTTTCCATTTAGCTTGACTATAAGAGGTACTCCGCTTTCTTTTTGATAGTATTTGGCCGCCACCCCTTCTTGGAATACCACTCCTGTAAAGTATCCGTTCTTGGCGATCTCCATAATATATGCCGGGTCAACACTTTTTTCATCAAAGTCCACCGGGCCATGTTCAAAGCCCTGATCATAAGCCAAAATCATTACCTTCCCGTTTCTTTCTATTCTTGTTGTATCAATCATGTATCCATTATTCCATAAAGGCTTTTTCTCCACTCAAATCGTCTTTTATTTCTTGATGGGGAGGCATTTCCAGATCAAATTCTTTGAGATAGTCCAGCACCTGTTCAGGTGTAGTTGCAATTTTATAAACTCTCAAAGCTCCAGGCCTGGCTCCTATTTTCATATTTTTTACCAGCTCTTCTACAATCGGGTACCAAAATCCACCATACAAAATTAACGGTTTATGATGGCCAAAATAAAGGTAAGCCAGCCCCCATGCCATTCCAAGTTCGGACAGTGTCCCGGTTCCCCCATTAAAAATTACATAAGCATCTCCCAGCTCCAATAGCTTCATCGTTCTATCGACATAATTATTCATGATGATTTCCTTGTCGGCTTTATTTTGCGGATCTTTTCCCTCAAAATTTTCAATAAATTTTGGATAGAACGTGGCCACAGACGCTACTCCTCCTCCCTCATGAGCCCCCTCCGTGGCCGCTCTCATCACTCCCGGTCCACCGCCATTCACTACCTCCAATCCATTCTGAGCAATTAGTCTCGTCACATCCACCGTTTCTATATACAAGGGGTCAGAAGGAGGACAGTCTGCGAAGCCAAAAATAGTAACTGCTTTTAAGTTCTTGAACGTCATACACCTACTATACTAGAAAAATACTAAACCGCGCCCAGATTTTCCAACCTATTGAGTTCCTCTTCAACATTTTCAGCATTTAGAAGGTCAGACCCAACGGCAAACTCCATTCCCAAGAAACTCTTATTAAACTCATCTTCGGCAATTTCTTGGGCCCATTCGGCCGCCAAACACTTTTTGATATTTTCCACATTCAAACCACCGTCGACCACTATCTTTACAAACTCACTCATTTCTCTGACCTTTTTTATCTTCGGCAGAACCCTCTCGTCAAATTTCTGGATTCCTTGACTTCCCGCTTTTACACTCATCAGCAGAACTCCATCAAGATTGTTAATCATTTCTTCGAGTCCATCCAGCGGAGTATCGATATCAAAAGCCAGACCTGCCTTCATCCCAGCCGCCTCAGTATCAGCGATAAATTTAGCCCTGTCTTCCATTTTTTCGACATGTCCGTAAAGCGCCGTCATCCCTGCGGCAGCACAGCGGTCCACCCACTCCTCCGGTTTGTCCACCATCAGTTGACCTTCAAAATCTACAATTGTATCGATATTCAAAAGGATCTCCGGCATCACCGTTTCTATCGGTGCAAATTTACCATCAATAATATCCATCTGTACCCTCTTGACTATTCCCCAAACTTTCTTGAGCTTTTCCTCAAAAGCCGTAATGTCTTTTTCCAGTATGGCTGGGACTATGGTGATCATTAGAGTAAGTTATCTAATTTCATAATTCTTCTTTTATATTTTTCGTCTCTAGACATTCCCTCTGTCAAAAACACTTTTATCATTCTCATCGCCAATACTTCATCGACATAGTCCGAGGGAATAGAAAGTGCGTTGATATCATCATCTGTTCTTCCCTTTCTCACCGCCTCAGTATCAAAGGCCAGACCACATCGTACTCCCGAAAACCTATTGGCCGTCATTACCATTCCAAACCCATTCCGGCAGAACAATATCACTCGATCACCCGAAGAAGTCACTACTTGTATCGCTCTTTTGGCATAGTCTACATAATCATCGCCCTCCACCAAGTTCTCCGACCCCACATCCTCCACTGTATACCCCTCGGCAGTCAGCCACTTTTTGATTGATTCTTTCATTTCAAATCCTCCATGATCCGCCCCCAATATTACTTTCATTACCTCTACTATATCAAACCAAGCGATTATTTTATTGCTGGGTGCAGAAGACTAGCCAACAAACCACACGGAACATGTACATACGAGCTGAAAGGTATCCCGCCTACCTGGAGGTGGGACGAGATAGTAACGCGTGAGTATGGTTTTTGGCGGGCTTCGAACCCAAGATAAATTAATCGATACCTAACTCGGCCCTTAATTCCTCCGACATGGCGTCTTTACTCCACGGAGGATCCCAAACCAGATCGATGGTAACATTCTTAACTTCAGGGACATCCTTCATAGCATTCCTCACCATCTTGTCTATCACAGGAGCCAATGGGCATCCCGGGCTGGTCAACGTCATCTCCACCTCAGCTTCGCCATCCTCGTACCGAATATCATAGATTAAACCCAAATCCACAATACTTACCCCAAGCTCAGGATCAATCACCTTTCTCAAGGCCTCTCTAATTTTGTCTTCAATCATTTCCATCACCTTATTCTAAACTGTGCCTCGATCAAAACAAAGACCCCCCATATGGCCAGAGTTAGTCCTACCAACATCCATTGAGTGCTGGCTAGCCAAAAGTCTGTTCCCAACGCACCCATAAACGCCAGAATTACCGACCCGATCGAAGCATAAATAAACAATTTCCCCACCATCAATTTATCCTTATTCCGCAATTCTATACACCTCCTCTCGTAATATTTTTTACATGTTCCCTCACCTTGCCTTCAGTATAGCAAAATACCAAATTTATTATTTTCTCAGTTTCTTTTTGAACAGATCGGTATATCTATCTAGATTTGATTTTGTCATCGTCTTAAAACTATCACCTACCCAAACGGCCCCCTTATATTTCTTCATAAATTCAAATTGTTCGTCCACTTGAGAGTGTGATAATCCGGCTCCTTTTCTACCCACAAAACAATCTGCATCATTAATCCAAACCTTTCCATTCAAAAACAGTCTGGCACTATTATTTCTCATACTCTCCTTAAACATATATCCATTTATCATCTTTCCAAAAATGGGGATCTTAGATACATAAGGATTGAGAGTATCTATACCGACTCTGGCGGAATCCACTACTCCTACCAATGGTGATAGCTGAGAAATTGCCGACATCAAAAAAACCTTTTCCCCGGCAACGGACCGAATTACTTCAAATCCCATTCTTAGTGCCCGCGCTCGGGTCACCGGCAAAAAATATCTGTTTGAGAAACAAACCGGATATGTAAAATCTATTTTCAGCATTTCGAATCCCCAATCCATGAATTGTTTAACCACTTTCCTAATATAGGTTTGCACCTCAGGATGGGTCGGATCCAATACTTTTAGAGAAAGTTGCGGTAGATAATCGAGCGGGGAACTTAATCTTCCTTCAATGGCCCGACCCTGCTTGTTTCTCAAAAACCAATCAGGATGCTGTTTGTACAGATTACTTCTTGGGTCTGCCACATACGGGGCGAACCAAATTCCTGCCTTCAACCCCATCTTTCGAATCTCGTTTACCATTACCTTCATTCCGGATGGAAAACTATTATTTATCTCCAGCCAGTCTCCCCAAGTGCAATACCCAGCATCTATCTCTACGTACTTCAAGTCAGTTTTCCCCAAGAACAAAAACAAAGATCGAAGCTGGCTACGCAGATACTCCTCGCTCACTATGTTCCCTTGAAAGTAATAAGCGCAACAGAGCCCCACCGGAGGGTTTTCCACACTTCTTGTATTAGAATACTTTTTTATCAAATCTGCGAAGTTTTCCAGGGTTCGTCTAGTTTCCCGCCACCAAACAAAAGCAATTTTTTCGGAGACCATTTTTTTTCCAGGTTTTAATATCAGGTCATCCATCTGACAGGTGATTCTTACTTTCAGGCCTTTATTGTTTTCCTTAAGATAAATCTGGGTAAACTGATTTGCCGATGTGACCGCCCCAATAACACAACTTCTTTCGGAAAATACCACCTGAGTAAACCATTCATTCACCATACTTCCCTCAAGATAACCAAAGCTTTTTACAAACGAGTTTGGATTTTGATCTCTTTTGAGAACAAATATTTTTCGTTTCGTTTTATTTATTTGTGTTCTGTATCCCGAAAAACTCGACTGCCCCCAACCGTTCTCAAGCACTTTCTCCACTTTTCCGATCAACAAAAACTCTGCTACGACAATCGACTTCACCAAAATATCTTCTTTCCCGGTGTTACTCAATTCTACTTGCATCACAATTTCGTTTTCCTTCTTCTCAATTACACTTCTGCTTACACCAATTGTTCCTCCTCTACCGGAGGCAACAAAGATGTTTTTCCCTTCCGCCTCTAAGTAAACACCATATTCTGAACTAAAAATATTTTTCATAAAAAATGTGGCCTTCAGGAACTCCTTTTTCTTTCAGTTTTATTTCATTTTCGGCTATCATATCTGGGGACCCGCAAAGATAGGCCAACGTTCCGGACCATTTCTGAGCTAACTGATCAATTACCGAACCAACATGTCCCCTGAAACCAGGCCAATCTTCCGATGGTTTGGAAATAACTATATCAAATTTAAAATTATCAAAATCCCGATTAATATTGTCCATTTCTTTTAACCAATAGAGATCTTTTTCATATCTCATTCCCCAAATAAGCCTCACCTCACCGGAATATTTTTTCTTGTACAATAGATCTTCTATCATCGGCCTCAAAGGCGCTATACCCGTACCCGTAGCCAAAAATAGTATTTGCTTTGACTCGATTAATAAAAGTGGATCTACTATAAATCTTCCCAAGAAGCCCAAAACCTCAACCTCGTCTCCAACATTTAGTCCAAGTATATATTTTGAACCCACTCCCATAGGCGATATATCAACAAGTAAGTCAATTGATTTTTTACCGGGCAAACTTGCTACCGAGTATGATCTTCTAATTCCCTCATCGTTCACTTTCAAGCTGGCATATTGACCGGGAGTAAAATCAGCTATCCTTTCAAAGCCGATTCTCACTAAATAATTGTTCCCCGCTAAATTAGCTTTATACTCTACTTTTCCGATCAATTTTTCCGGTACCATAAATATAATTTAGCATTATTTATCTGGTTACGATTAACCAGCCGACAATTACGAGAGCCACTCCCAAAACAAATCTCATCCATTTTATATTCTTGTGTTCCCACTCTTTCATATCAACCACTTGTTTTCCTTCCCCCATCGCAATCAAAATCAGAATAAGTGGCAAAACAAAAATCAAGTTGTAGTACAAAAACAAACCTAGTACTTTAACCATCGGCAGACCTGATCTGGCTATCACCGCCGTAGTTCCAATGTAAAGAGGCATCATACATGGGGTCGAAAAGATTGTCGTCAATACCCCAATTAGTGCCGCCACCCCAACACTTGTCTTGGCCATTAACTTATTTATTTTTTCAAAACCAACCTTTGGCATCCGTAAGTGAAACGGTAGATCTTGCCAAAAAACATCTTTTATTTGAATCAAACCGGCTACGAAGATTGCCCCACCGATAATATATTTGAAGATTCCCGCCAACCACCATCTTTGCAGATAATAGACCGCACCATAAAAAAACAAGCCTAAAATTAAATAAGTAACAAAAACACTCAAAATATATGTCAACCCTATCTTGTAAATCCACCACTTATCTTTTCCTTTACCACCAAACACCAAGAGATATCCCAAAAAAGTAATCATCATCCCAATTCCACACGGGTTAATCCCATTCGCAAGCGCCGTAACTGTGAGTATAGGAAGATTAATCGGCATTTTATTTTTCTCCCAATAATTGCTTAACTTTATCAACTACAAATGGTGCCCCGACTTGCTCCCCATTTACAAAAAATGTCGGTGTACCGGAAAGTTGTAAAGAAGTCGCTAAATTGGCATCTGCCTGAACGTTTTGAGCCACTTCATTAGAAGCTAATTTCTCTCTGAATGTTTTTTCATCCAGTCCCAAACTTTTCGCGTAATCCGCAAAGTTATCTTCAGGTTTACTCACTGCCGACCACTCTTCCTGTTTGTCGTACAAAACCGCCACCATTTCAAATCCTTTACCCAAAACTCTCGCCGCTTCAGCCGCTTTTGCAGAAATCAGGGCATAACGATGTAAAGAAGACGGTAATGGGAATAGTCTCGTCACGATCTTCACTCCTGGCATATTAAACAATTCTTTGGTTTGTATATCCGCCGCCTTACAAGAGGGGCACTGCATATCCGAAAAGTTGACTACCGTCACTTTTGTCTCACCATTCTCCTTTACAAACCTTGCGCCATCCAACAGCACACTCTCTTCTACCTTTAGCGCATTCTCCGGCCCTGCCATTTTAGACAAACCCCAGATAGCCACCAGAAGCAAAGCGGCACAACCAATGGTTACTTTAAGAATCAATTTCCAATCATTCATATTATTTGTTTTTTAATGATTGTCATTCCTGCGAAGGCAGGAATCCATCAAATTATTCATTATTAAATATTTTCAATAATCCTCGATAGGCGAGTGTAGCACATTTCATTCTACCGACATTCACTTCTCCTCCTAGCATCTCTACGATTCCAGCTTCCCCAAATTTTTCCAGATCTTCTCTGTTCATTCCCACAATTTTTTCCGACAGCATGCTGGCGGCCGCTGTGGAAATCGCACACCCCACCCCTCTCCACTTCATTTCCTTTATTACAAAATCTTTCTCCGCCTTGACTCCTTGAATTCTTGATTCCTTGAGTTTTTGGGTTCTTACCTGTATCTGTATCATATCTCCGCAAGATGCATTTGACTCATCCATCGATATGTCGGCACGATCCATCTCCCCAAAGTTTCTAGGATTCTTATAATGATCAATAATAATATCTTTGTAATCGGACATTTTATATTTTCACCCCCACACTTCTAAGGTCATCTAAATATTTTTCAAATCCGGAGTATAACATTGTCGTGATTCCAACTTCCTTTGCTGGAAGTAATTTACTCTCTTCGTCATCCGCAAATACAATACCTTCTGGTACACTTCCAGATTTATCAACCAACGCCTTAAATATTTTCACCCCAGACTTTGTGTCCCCAACCTCATAGGAAAAGACTTTTACATCAAAATTATCTAAGAATCCATACTTTTCCTGCAAGCCATTTACTCGTGCCGGAAAGTTGTCTGAGCAAACTGCAGTTTGATATCCACTCACTCTAAGTTTCTTAACAACACCCGCCACTCTCTCATCCACACTATAAGAATCGATCAATTTTTTTATTAGGTCGCGCCAGGATAAGCCCAGCTTCCATTCATGTTTGGCCCAAGTCCAGAACTCCTCATCACCCATCTTACCCGTTTTATATTCCTTCATCATTTGATCAGACTTCAAAAATACTCTCTTCACTTCGTCCTGATGTACCCCAAGATTCGCTACAGCTTGCATGAACTTATGCTTACCATCCGGAAAATAAAGACCATCCAAGTCAAAGGTTATCGTTCTTATATTCATGTTTTGTGTTTATGTAAATATTTTGGGTATTTCTCTTATTTTATCAACCAAGTAATCAATTTCCTTCTTGGTGTTGTACACGTAGAAAGTGGCTCTCACCATCGCCGGTACACCAAAACCCGTGACCAGTGGTGCGGCACAGTGCTGACCGGACCGTACAGCAATTCCAAAGTTGTCCAATATCTGAGCCGCATCGTGAGGATGTACTCCAATCACGTTAAAGGCCAGTGCCCCGCCTCTCTCTTCGACGTCTTTGGGTCCATAAACCGTCACCAACTCCTCATCCTGAAGTTCCACCATTTTTTTCAAAGCATAGACCATCAGGTCCTTCTCATGATGTCGTACATTATCCATTCCCAACCCCTCAAGATAATCCACCGCCGCACCCAGTCCGATTATTCCGGCAATATCTGGTGTTCCGGCCTCAAATCGGCTAGGCAGATCCGCCCAGGTTGCCCCCGTAATTATGACTTCACCGATCATGTCCCCGCCAAACAAGAACGGACGCATCTTTGACAATACTTCTTTCTTCCCCCAAAGCACACCCGTTCCAGTGGGTCCTAGCATTTTGTGTCCGGAAAAAGCGATAAAGTCCGCTCCCAGAGTCTTCACATCTACCTTCATATGAGGCACCATCTGCGAAGCATCCACCACCACCGTTGCATTTTGGGCCTTTCTTTTTATCGCTGTCAGCATACCTGCAAGATCGGGAATTGTTCCCAGCACGTTTGATGCCCCGGTAACGGCAAACAACTTCACTTTTCCGTCTGCTATTAAACCTTCAAAACCCCCCAACCTCACCTTTAATCCGTTCTCAGTTAATACCTCATCTTGAGTTCTTGAGTTCTTGAGTTCTTGAGTTCTCATCACAAGTTTTCCCTCTCCATCGACATCAATAATTCTCAGCTCCGCACCCGTCTCCCTACATAGTTCTTGCCATGGTACTAGATTCGAGTGATGTTCAAGTTTACTGATGAGTACCGCGTCTTCTTTTTTTATATTATCCCTGCCCCACGAATACATGACCAGATTCAAACTCTCACTGGCATTTCTGGTAAAGATCACCTCTTCGGTTCTGGCCCCAATAAAGTCAGCCACCTTTTTTCTTGCTTCATCTACCAGTCTAGTGGACTCCACCGACAGCTCATAAACACCTCGGTGAATATTCGCATTTGTATTCCTGTAATAGTCATCCATCGCCTTAATTACGCTTTCCGGCTTCTGGCTGGTGGCTCCACTGTCAAGGTAAACCAAATCATGCCCGTGAATCTTCCTTTTCAGGATCGGAAAATCTGCTCTGACTTTATCTACATCAAACATATTGGCTTTATAAATTCATTAATATCAATAATCAATTGCTGCCGCCATTAAATCATCTGCCTTAATCACCTTATCACCCCAGACTGTTTTATTCTCCACTAGTAGCACCTTACCTCTTTTTCCCGCAGTGCACAAGCCTACAGCAGCATATTCTGCACTAGGGAACTGCTTCAACATGTTTGAAAAACTATTAGGTGAGTTACCAGCAAGCACTTGAACATCTTTTGAATCTTCATGGCCACTAAAACCTACCTTAGAATCAATGGGGTGAGTGTGAATAATTAGTATTCCTTTAACGGACCTTGGTTCACCTGGCAATGAACCGAATCCATATCCAGCTCTCTTTGTTTGGTCCGCATCTATAATTCCATAATCACCTTGAACACAGGTGATTCTTGGTTTTCCATCTTCAGAAAAAAATGTTGTAAAGAACAGTTCTCTAAACTTTTTATCGATTGGCAATTTGTCAGTCAACTCTCTCAACAGATCTTTTATTCCGGCAGCGTCTCTTGACAACACCGCCTCTTTCAGGTTATCCGCATTTGAAACCAAAAAATCGGCTAAATATGGAGGCACGTCCTTTTCAAAACCAGGATCTGTTTTATACTTATCCTTAAAGGCTTCTGCAAGCATGGAATCCAATTCAGAAGTATTTAGCATATCTCAATATTTTACCTCCTCAACCTCTTTTAAGAACCCCTCAACTATTAATATCTTGGCACTAGGTTCATCTATACCACGGCTTGTTAGATAAAACAGCTGATCCTCATCTATTTTTCCGACAGTCGCCGCATGCGATGCCTTGACGTCATTATTTTCAATTTCCAGCTTTGGTTCAGCCACCGCACTACTTTTTTTATCCAGTAGCAGTATTCTCATCTCCAGAAAACTATCCGTATTCGTAGCCCCTTTCGCTATCTTCACCATTCCATCCACCGTTACCCGAGCTCCATTTGCCGCCACGCCTATTATTACTATTCTGCCGAATGTGTTCGGCACTCTATGATCGGCCACCACCCGAACTTTGTACTCTCCCGGCTCCATCGCCGATATTATCCCAAGGACCTCCTTCTCCTCAAACGAAGTCAAGAAGGGGATAACAAGATCAATTTCACCGGGTTTGTCCAATTTAAATCTTTGTATCTTCATTGTCTTTAACCCACACTACCCTCCATTTCTAATCCAACCAACCTATTCATCTCCACTGCATACTCCAAGGGAATTTCTTTCACTACCGGTTCCATAAATCCGTTTACAATCATCGTACTTGCTTCTTCTGCATTAATTCCCCTACTCATAAGATATAGTAACTGCTCTTCTCCGATCCGGCTGACAGTCGCTTCGTGCTCCAACACCACGTCATTTTCCTGAATTTTATTCACCGGATAGGTATCAGACCGGCTTTTTTCGTCAAGTATTAGCGCATCGCAAACCACTTTTGACCTGGATCCCCAAGCGCCCGGAACCATATGGACCATTCCTCTATATGTGGCCCGCCCACCATTTTTGCTGATCGATTTACTGATTATTTGAGATGTCGTTTCGGGAGCCAAATGTATCATCTTCGCCCCGGTATCCTGATGTTGTCCTTCACCTGCCCAGGCAATCGAAAGCACCTCTCCATGAGCTTTTCTTCCGGCCAAAATACACGAAGGGTACTTCATGGTTAGTCTTGATCCTAAGTTTCCGTCCACCCAGCGCATTTCGGCATTTTCCATCACTCTGGCTCTTTTAGTCACTAGGTTATATACATTCTTAAACCAGTTCTGGACGGTAGAGTACTGAACTTTCGCATTTTTCTTCACATAGATCTCCACTACAGCCGCATGAAGTGAAGCGGAAGAGAATGATGGGGCACTACAGCCTTCTATGTAGTGCATCTTACTGCCTTCCTCAGCAATTATCAGAGTTCTTTCAAACTGCCCGGCTCTTTCGGTATTGATTCGAAAATAAGCCTGCAAGGGGAGTCCCACATCTACATTTTTCGGTACGTAAACAAATGATCCTCCGCTCCACACTGCTGTATTTAATGCCGCTAGTTTGTTGTCTCCCATGGGAATTACTTTTCCAAAGTGTTCTCTCACGATCTCCGGAAACTCCCTAAGACCTTCATCCATCGAGAGGAAAATCACGCCCTTTTCCGATAGAGCTTTCTTGAGGGACCCGTAAACCACTTCCGAATCATACTGGCTTTTCACCCCTGCCAGCAGTTCCCGCTCGGCTTCCGGCACCCCAATTTTCTCAAAAGTATTTTTGATAGCCTCGGGGACTTCCGCCCAGGTCTTCGCCTCCTGATTCTTTGGTTTTATATAGTAGCGGATATCATCAAAATCAATAGGGGACAGGTCTCCGCCCCATGTCGGCATTTTCATTTCCAAATATTTTTTATACGCCTTCAACCGGATCTCCAGCATCCACTCAGGTTCCTTTTTCAAGGAGGAGATCTTCCTCACCAAACCTTCCGTCAATCCTTTTTCCGCCGTAAACGAATACTCCACGTCATCAGTATGGCCTAGTGGATAAAGTTTATCCTCTATTAGTTTTGAATTATCAGTCTTTTTACTCATATGACTTATAGCCTTGCTCTTCTAACTTATCCACAATTTCCTTTCCTCCCCTATCAACCACCTCTCCGTTTTTCAGCACCACCACCCTATCCGGTACCATGTACTTTAGAAGTCTTTGGTAGTGAGTAATTACAAGCACTGCCATTCCGGCTTTCGCCATTTCATCTACATTCTTGGCAATCAGTGCCAGCGCGTCGATGTCGAGCCCCGAATCCACTTCATCCAAAATAAGCAGTTTCGGTTTCAATATTCTCATCTGCAGTATTTCCAGCTTCTTTTTTTCTCCCCCGCTAAAGCCCTCATTAATGCTTCTGGTCAGCAAATGCTCATCTATATGTAGCCTCTCCCCTTCTTCGGCAATTTGTTTTTTTAGATCAAGCGCGCTCACGATCAGCCCTCTGCCACGCAGTGAGGCCAGAAGCATTTCTCTTACGGTTACCCCGGGGATCGCCACCGGATACTGGAAGGACATCATTATCCCGAGCTTTGCCCGCTCATCAGGTTTCAACTGAAGCAGATTTGTTCCTTCGAAAGTTAATTCATCCGCCTCAGCCTCGTATTTGGAATTCCCTATCAAGGTATTGGCTAAGCTGGATTTACCCGACCCATTGGGTCCCATCAGAGCGATCACCTCACCTATTTTAACCTCGAGATCGACCCCTTTTAAGATCTCTTTTCCTTCTATTTTTACCTTCAAATTTTTTATTATTAACATATATTTTGTTTTGTAAGGGTTTGATTTGTCAAACCCTCAAATTGTCATTGCGAGCCCCGCCATAGCGGGGCGTGGCAATCTATATAAATAATTATGTAATCAAATCCTCCAAAGTATATTCTGCCAGCATATCCTCAATGCGGAAAGTGAGCCGGTCCATGAAGCTTTGCTGACCACAGCTCCCTTCTACGGGGCAGCTCTCACAGGCCACCGGAGCCACCTCACCCTCGATGGCTTCCAAAGCTTCTTTGACTTGGATCTCTTTCGGTTCGTAATTCAGACTAAATCCACCTCCCTTACCTTCTTTTGAGTTCAAAATTCCCGCCTCGACCAAAGAAATGGCTATTTTGGCCATAAACGCTCTGGGCAAGCCTAATTCACTCAAATACTTAAGCGAAACCCTGCCTCCCCGGCCACGTTTAGCGAGCACAGACAAGAGTGCCATTCCGTAATCAGCCTTTTTTGTGAGCGTAAACATATACTTGGACTATTATACTCCAAGTATCTTTTTTCTGTCAACTTTTGACTCCCGCCCTCTCAAATTTTCTTCCACATCGCATAATATAACTCGTCATCTCTTACCTCCCTCGTCATGATCATAATTTCATCCAATTCTGGTAGTTCAACTATATCTCTTCCCTCAAGCTCATTCTCATCATATGGAATTACCTCTGTCCATTTCTCCTCCATATCAGCAACTAATTCTGGAGGTAAGAAATCCAACATCATTTCCAAGAACGCAAACTCCAAATCTCCCTCAGTTTCAACTATCTCCCTTTCAGTCTGTTTCCACACTTCTTTAATTTTATCCGACATACTAAGTTTTTCTGTCATACCATATTATAGCTCTATTCAGAAAATCGATATCCTTACTCTGTTTTCTTCCAGAAAAACTTCTGAAAAAACTTTTTCTCTGCTGGCCACATTTTAATTTTTTTAGCCTCATCGAGGGTGAAATACCTGTGCTCACCAATTTCTTCCCCATCCATTATTTCCCCGCCTATGATCCTACACTTCCACCAGTACGCAATCTCTCCAGGAACATCCTGCTCCCATTCAGAAATTAGTTCGACAGGCTTAATAATAATATTCAATTCCTCATACGCCTCTCTTACCAGTGCTTGCTCGATCGTTTCCCCCTCTTTAACATGCCCAGTGGGAGGATACCAAGCCATTTGGTATTCACCAAAGTTTTTTAAATCACTTGGTCTTTGTAACAGTATTCGTCCAAAATCATCAAAAATCACGCACACGGCTACTTTCTTGGTATCATGCATTATATTTAGTGTATCAGTTCATTAGAACAAGCCCATCTGAACTTCTGCCGGTGGCGAAACAATTACATCGGCTGGATAAGAAAAGTCCACCTCAATTTCCCGCAGTTCATTCCATTTGTCCTTGAACTTCAATCTCTTGTTCTTCATTCCGTAGTCATATACTCCTTTGGTTACTTTCACATCCATTTCACAATATTTTTTCAGATTGGCCAAGCTTTCAGGATCGCCCTTCGCCCACCACATCACCGCATCCGCTCCTCCGGCGATCTTTCCTTGACCAAGAGTTTCCTTCGCCACACTATCCAGTTTTACCCTGTGTCCGAAAGACTTTCTAATCTCGTCAAGTACATCAAAATGTTTCAATTTAGTAAAATCTCCTTTTTCGTAAATTCCATTCATGGCCGGATTATCAAAGCCAAAAGAGTTGTATCCGATTATCCTATCTGCCTCTTCAAACCATTCCCACATGTGGTCAAAAATGAACTCTTCGGCTCCCACCACGGTAAGTGCCTCTGGCGTCCAAAAACTCTTCATCTCACCGAAAACTTCTCTCAAGTCATCATCCATTTCCCTTCTATAAGCAGACACTACCGAAATCCCCAAATCCTCAGGGTTCCTCAAATCTGTATCGTTGAAAAAATTTTTTGTCTCGATATCATAAACCACTTCAACTCTGTTCCCTTTTTGTGTCATTTGAACCCTAATTAAACCATTTCTCTCAGTATTTTGCCATAGATCACAGAACTAATACCCAAGAAACTCTTAACTTCTTTTCCTGCCTTCCCAAAACAACATCTGTTTTTTAAGAAATTTCCCGAAGAAGAAAATTACCAATCCCATCCCGATAATCGGCAGGTAATACTCCCATACTCCTGTGGCCGGCAATTCTGTCGGGGTCGCTGTGGGAGTGGCTGTTGGAGTAGCCGCCGGGGTTGCGTTGAAGTTCAGGCTAAAAGTAATCGATTGAAGACCGGAAGTAATCACCACCAGACTACTTCCCGGATCCAATACTCCCGGAATAAACTGCCAACTACCGCTTGGACTGGCCGCCAAAGTCGCGTCTGTAGACGTTTTTATTTTTACATAGACGATTGAAGAAGGCGACGCTATTCCTTCAAATGCCGGTATGGCTCCAAAATAGCTGATATTTGAGTAATCTACTCCAACGGTAGACAATACACCCACTCTGGTTAGAATCAGGTCTTGTGCAAACACAACGCCAACAGAAAAAAATAATAATATTCCCCATACTATATATAGAAATTTTTTCATTTAGAGTTTTAGGTCAATTTCTTGATTTACTACCGGTAATACTACTTTAACATCTGGAAGATCCTGATGAATTTTCTCACTCAGGACTAACCTGGGTAACTCCTCGCCATGGATCAAGGCTACTTCCTCTAGGCCATCAATCTTCTTTAACCATAAAAGCACCTGTCCCTGATCCGCGTGAGCACTCATAGTTTTTATTTCCAACACTTCGGCATTAATAGTAATCCAATTACCCCAAATATTTATTCTCCTGTTTCCATCCAAGATTTCCCTTCCTAGGGTCCCCTCGGCTTGATATCCCACCATCACTAGCTGTGTATTGGACTCTCCCAAATAGTTTACGGCATGGTGAATCACTCGTCCCCCACTCATCATTCCACTGCCTGCCACGATCACCTTTACGCCATCATAATTTTTGATTTGTTTACTTTTTTCCATGGTGTCACAGATCATCAATCCAGAAAAATCAAACGGATCATCCGTTTTTACCTGATCCTTAAGCTTCTTGCTATACAAAATCGGAAAATCTTTGAAGATCATTGTCGCTCTGATTGCCATCGGGCTATCCAAAAAAACCGGTGTCTTAACGTCCATTCTTCCATCTTTCTTGAGTTGATCAAAAATAAACAAAAGCTCTTGCGCTCTCTCAATCGAAAACGAGGGAATAAGAACCGTTCCCTTGTTTGTTTCGGCTTTGTTAATAATCTTTGCCAAATCCTCCATCTCCTCTCTTGGTCCGTGCACCTCATCTCCGTAGGTAGACTCTACTACCGCCATATTTGCCTTAGTAACAAATTCAGTCGGTGAAAGCAATGGCTCAGGAGTATTTCCCAAATCACCACTAAAGGCTACGCTCTTACCTGTCGTTCTCTCTTCCACTATGATGCTAGCCGATCCCAAGATGTGGCCGGCATCAAGGAAGGTAACGGTAAAGTCGCCCACGTCAAAACGCTTGTCATACTCGACGAGCGATACCTGCTTCAATATCACTTCCACATCTTCATCCGTATAAAGAACCGACTTCGCTTCGGCTTCTTTGGCTATTTTGGCCGCATCGTAAAGAACAAGCTCGGCTAGCGCCTTCGTTGCTTCAGTCATAAAAATCGGCCCCTTGAACCCATACTGAGCCAAAAGGGGTAGTCTTCCACAATGATCCAGGTGTGCATGTGTCAAAAGTACTGCCGAAAGCGCACCAAAGTCGATGTCCGGTTTAATCGTATTCAAACCCACCTCCTCCGGCTTCCCTTGAAACATTCCAAAATCCACCATCAAACCCGTGTTTACACCAGTGAGAAAAAAGTTCGATCCCGTCACTGTCTTTGCTGCCCCTAAAAATTTCAACTTCATACATTTCAGTTTACCAGATAGATTATAATTTCTATTTTAAACATGGTGCAGAAGTCTAGCCAATAAACCGCACGGACCATGCGCATATTGAGAAGTATTTCTTCGAAATCCCAGGTATGCTCCGCGGGACGAGCCGGAGGGAATCCGCCGCAGGCGGGACGAGATAGTTACGCGGGAGTACGGTTTTTGGCGGACTTCGAACCAATAAAATAGGAATTGAACCTTCTTTATTTGCTAGAATGAATATATGGACTGCCCACATTGCCATCAATCTCTCTCCACCCTCGAAATCGAAACTTCGGATGGACATCCTCATTCCATCGAAGAATGTCTCAGTTGTGGTGGTCATCTTGTCGAACCTTATCTTGCAAATTTTCTCACCCTCGAAACAGCCAGGAATGTAGACTCGGTTATTCCCAAAAATCGCACCACACCAATCGAAACACCCGTATGTTCTAAGTGTGGCCAAACCATGCCCGGAATCAAAGACGACTCCGTTCCCCAAACGGTCACCGTTTTTACTTGTCCCAACAATCATGGAGATTTTTTTCCAAAAAACCAGCTCTTTCTTTTTAAGCAGGCCCAACAATCCAAAATTTATTACCACAAGCTCTGGGGGATTCCTCTGAAGTCAGCTTTTGCCGTTTTGATTCCCGTTTTAATCATTTTTTCCCTTGCCACCCTCCTACCGTCTATCCTAGAACAAGTTAGCTCCACCCAGGAGACTCGAATCAAGGCTTCGGAGATTCTCACTCCTCCTCTTGTCACCCCCATTTCTCCCACTCAAGTTCTAATTTCTTTTTCTACCCAAAAACCTGTAAAGACTACCATCCGTTTTACCAAAGGCCAGATCAAAACCTACGAAGTTTCGCCCGCCCCCCAAAACAACCATCTTCTTAGTGTAGAAGGGCTAACCTCCGGTACACAATATATATACGCCATCTCAATCGATACTGGCGTAAAAACGATAAACACTTCCGCATACACCTTCACCACTCCTTAAACTAAGATATCAAAATGCCCAAGCGTCAATTTTCTCCGTACGAGCTTAATCATCTAAAGAAATTTGGCTTCCCCGATCCGGACCCAAACACTTTCGGTGAAAAACCGGTTGAATACATCACCGGTCACGCAGAGTTTTGTGAAATGGATTTTTTAGTTAATTCCTCCACCTTGATTCCCCGCCTGGAATCCGAAAAAATTATCAAAATTGCTACCGAGTTTATCGAAAAACATCAGTTGTCACATCCGGCCATTGCCGATATCGGCACTGGCACCGGCTGTCTCGGTATATCCATCGCCTCCAGACTGGCCAAAAAACAGACACCTTACACTATCTATTTATCTGATACCTCCTCCGAAGCCCTAAAAACAGCCACAGAGAATGCCCATCGTCTATTACCCTCACCTGTCAACTTATTTTTTCTAAAATCAAACCTTCTAGACGATTTTCCCCACATCAAGTTCGATGTCATCACCGCAAATCTGCCCTATATCCCCTCCCATACCATCTCCTCTTTATCTCCTTCAGTAAAGGATTTCGAGCCGCTTTCCGCCTTAGATGGTGGGGCCAACGGAACCACGATCATTAATCGGTTTCTGAACCAACTTCCCGAATTTCTTTCATTTCAAGGGGTGGCCATATTAGAGATAAACGACACTCACAATCTAGACAGTTTTTCTCTACCGCCTGCGGTTCAAGTTTCCATTGAAAAGGATGTTTTTGGCGTTCCTCGTTTTCTCACCGTTAGTCCAAAATCATAATATTTGTTACACTGAATATATGAAGAAAACAATGTTAATTTGTTTCGCAGTCATCGTTTTTTCCCTTTTTGTCATTCAAGCCACCGACCAAACTAATCATTTTCAACCTCAGTCGGATTACGATCCCTCCTTGTCAGAAGCAATTTTTAACAACTCCTCGGTTAGTATGCCTCCATATATCGCTGATCTCCCCATTCCTTCAAAAGTGTTAGGAGACTCAACGGGTGAAAAGGTCATTTATGTCGATTTGTCCAATCAGAGACTTTATGCCTACGAAGGAGACAAGCTTATCTATGACTTTTTGGTCTCCACCGGAAAATGGGGACGCACCCCCACGGGAACCTTTAATATAGCCAACAAATTTCGTTTCATCAAAATGAGTGGTGGATCTGCTGCACTACACACTTACTACTATCTCCCCAACGTTCCTTACACCATGTTTTTTGGAAACAGCCAGATTCCCGCCTCTAGGGGGTTCTCCCTTCACGGTACCTACTGGCATAACAATTTTGGACACCCCATGTCACATGGCTGTGTCAACATGAAAATTTCCGAAGCCGGAATACTCTACAATTGGGCAGATCCCAAACTACCGGAAGGCAAAACTTCCGGTGTCTCCAACAAAGATAATCCAGGAACCAAGGTGGTGATTTACGGGGTCACCCCCAAGTCATAGAAACATCTTTCAGGATTGACAAACCACGTTGAAGAAAGCTAGAATAGCACCCATGACCAAAGCCGACTTTTCACAGCTAAAAAAATTCTTTTCACAATTTCCCACCAAAAAATTCGCCAAAAACTCTCTTGTCATAAAACCGGGAGAAAAAATTGAAAGCGTTTATTTTATGAAATCCGGATACGTTCGGGCATATTCCAAAGCTCCTTCTGGAGAAAACACTCTTAATATTTTCAAACCACTATTTCTAATTTCCATTATTCATTTCTATACGAGTTCCAAGAATGATCTTTATCTCCGAGCCATTACCTCTGCCGAAATCTACATTGTTCCCAAACAAGAGTTCAAGAAGCTAATAGATAAGAATCCGAAAGTATCGGCAATCATTATGGATTTCTTCTTTGGCTCACTTCTTCTATATCTTACCAACCAAGGAAACATCATCAATGGCAGTGCCATAAACAAAGTTGCCTCAGTTCTTCTTCAAATGGTTCATGATTATGGTGATGTAAAAAATGGTCAGTTGATCGTCAACTTCCCGGCTACTCACCGTATCGTTGCCAGCTTAATCGGCCTCACGAGAGAAACCACCAGTGTCCAGATGAGCAAACTTCAAAAACTAGGAATCATCTCTACCAAAAGAACCCAATTCACCGTTTTAAATCTGGCGAAGTTAAAAGATCTGGCCTCTATCGTCGAATAGTTATTATCCTCCCCATGTCTGAGAAAGAGTCAGTATTCCAAATACGGATAGAAAGATAATCATTCCTGCAATTACCACTTTTCTCCATGCAGCCGGCCTTAATTTTGGGTGAAGAGCTGTCGAGTTTAGCCAAAGAATCAAAACAGAATAGATTACCATGGTCCAAGCGTTTAGTACTGCACTTACTAATACTAGTTGCAGAGGCTCCTTAAATCCCAAAGCCAAAACCAAAAGCATTAGCCCGATCTGACCCCAAAGAAGTCTGTAAAAATATTTGGGGAGTTTTTTGGACTCAAATTTTTCAAAATTAAGTATTGCCCAATTCTCCGCTAATATTTTTCCGGTGGTACCCAAAACAGACAGTTGGGTCGCGAAAAGCATTAAACCCAGCACCACTAGGAATATTTTTCCGATTATTTGGGAAGTATAGTGCCCAATTATTTCTGCTTCCGCAATCACAAAATCTACTCCTTTTAGCCCCCCGGTCTTATGATAAATTGTTTCGTATGCCAAAAGGGATAGGGATATCATCGCAATTACCCCGGTCATCCAGAAAATTAGACCCTGTTCCAAATTGGATAGTTTCCACCATTTGAAGAATACTTTCAAACTACCGCTATTTATTTCAAAATCCTTTCCGGTCAGTCTTATTTCTTCATTTTTTCCCGTCAGTAGGCTGGTGATCCTTCCCGATCCATGTCCCATTCCATAACCCTTCTCTTTTATATTTTGAGACTGTCCCAAGTTCAAGTTTCCTCCTGCTCCCGAAAAAACAATCGCCCCTAAAAATGCCGACACCTGCAAACCTACAGGAAAGAACCAATAATCCTCTCCTTTTCCAATCAATCCTAAAGCTAGATTTGTAACTCCATTTTTTGTGGATAACCACCAAGCAAGTCCTAAGACAAAGGGCAGCCCACAGATTAAGAGAATTTTTTCTAGTTTTTCTTGAGTTCCGTAAAGTACCGGGCCCAGACTTAAGATCATTCCTATAACCAGCAAGACTACCACTCCCACAGTCTCCGCATTTCCCCACCCCATTCCTACGGTAAATAGTCTTGCTCCTGCCAAAACAATTCCCGGCCACATCCAAGGCACAATCGTTGAAACAATAAACCACAATGGTATTATCTTTCCAAGTTTCCTGGCAAGCCCAACAAAAACACTTTCTCCGGTTACCAACGTGTACCGGCTGATCTCCAAATTAATGAACCACTGTCCGGTTATTCCGGCCACTGCTCCCCAAATAATTCCCAAACCATAGTTTGCAGTCAGATAAGGCCAAAGAATTAGTTCTCCAATTCCAAGCCCTAAACCTAAAAGGATAATGCTTGGACCCACCATTCTCCAAAACGAAGGAGGCTCTGCCAAAATTGATCTTTTCAAAGGGGTAATTTCCATCTATTCCATGTTACACTACCCTCCTCGTATAATAGAATTCAATGACCATTTTCCAAGCCATCATTCTTTCTATTGTCGAAGGTCTCACCGAATTTCTTCCTGTTTCCAGCACTGGTCATCTCCTCCTCACCCAACAATATCTATCTGTCGCCAGCTCGGAATTTTCAAAAACTTTTGACATCGTAATCCAGTTTGCGGCCATTCTGGCCGTAGTATGGCTTTATCGAAAAAATCTGTTTTCTTCTATAAGAATCTGGCGGCAAAGCCTCATCGCCTTTATCCCCACCGGCATTATTGGTATACTTCTCTACAAGCTCATTCGAACTGTGCTTCTCGAGAGACCGATCATCACTGTCTATGCTCTTTTTTGGGGGGGGCTGGCTCTCTTGGCTGTCGACAGAATTAAAAAACTTCGGCTGGGACAAAAAGAATCACTCAGCCTTTCGGTCGGCCGACTCTTCTCGATTGGTCTTTTCCAATCTATTTCCGTTATTCCCGGAGTCTCCCGTTCCGCCGCTTCAATTATCGGTGGACTTGTTTCCGGTCTCTCCAGATCTCAAGCTGTTGAGTTCTCTTTTTTCCTAGCCATACCCACCATGCTTGCCGCCACCGGATATGATTTACTAAAATCGGGACTATACTTCTCACCACAAGAATACCTAATATTGCTTACCGGTTGTTTGTTTTCTTTCCTGTCGGCCACGGTAGCGGTAAAAACCTTCATCCGGTTCGTTAAAGACCATGACTTCACCTACTTCGCCATATACAGGATCATCCTAGCTTTCATAGTTTGGATCACTCTCAAACCTTGAAGAAAAATCCGCGGACTACTTTCTTCTCAGCAACTTCTTCTTTGTAGCCACCACTTTTTTCTTGGCTTTGGCCACTTCCACCTTACCCTTTCGTACTGCAGAGCCAACTGTTCTCTGAACCTTCTCTCGGTTTTCTTTCTTTGATAAAAATACCGCCGCGGCTCCGGCGGCCACTCCTATTACCGCAGCTCCTATTGCTGCAAGCAAACCTTTGTTATTTCTTTTGGCAGGCCTTCTCATGTTTTTTCTTATTATTAACTAATTTCATTCTACACAATCTTGTCTCGGGTAGCAAATGGAGTAACATTCTGGAGTTACCAACGATTCGTCATTGCGAGCGTAGCACGGCAATCCATCCCCTTTCTAGATTGCCAAATAGCAGCTCATTTAATTGATATCTTTACTATAATAAAATAATCCATGAGCAACAAGGTGTTAACAATTTTCCGCAATGTTCTTTTAATATTACTCACCTTTGGCCTCCCTATCGGATTACTCATCTACTTCCGGCAAGATTTTCGGGCCTTGGAAAAGTTGATCCCTACCACCGGAATCGCCGGCCCCCTATTCTCAGTCCTTCTTATGGGTATTCTATCCGCTACCCCCATCCCCACCGACCCAATTGTAATTTTGAACGGGGCCATTTTTGGTCCTCTGGTTGGAATTCTTGTCTCCTGGATGGGAAACAATCTCGCCGCCGCTATAGAATACTTCATCGGTAAAGGAATCGGTTCGTTGGCGGATTTCAGCAAACAAAAACGGCATCTCCCATTCGGTTTAGACAAATTCCCTGCCGACTCAATAATCTTTCTAATTTTCGGTCGGTTTATTCCTCAAGTCGGTGGAAAAATCGTCTCCATAGCCGGCGGAGTCTATCATGTACCGTTTGGGCGTTATATGTGGACGGCGGTCGTCAGTAATCTTTTCGGATCGGTACTTCTATCCTTGGGAGGTTACACCATTCTCCACAGATTTCTCCGGTAATTTTTTCAAAGATACTTCACAAACCACATAGACGAAATTTCTGCCACCCTTTCTAGCGCTCCTTTTTCTTCAAACAAATGAGTTGCCCCTGCGATGATTTCCATTTTTTTAATACAACCAAGCTTTTGATATGCGAACCTATTGTAATCCACCACCTGCTTATCTTCTCCACCAACAATCAAAAGTGTTGGAGATTCGATCAGATCCAAAACATCCACAGCCAAGTCCGGTCTACCTCCTCGCGAAACAACCGCTTTGATTTTTGTGCCCCAATAGGCCGCCGCTGACAGCGCCGCCGCCGATCCGGTGCTGGCTCCATAGTATCCGATTCGAAGTTTCCTGGTTTTTTCATTTTCCATACACCACTTGGTTACAGCAATAAGTCTCTCGGTCAGCAGTTCAATATCAAACCTATTTCCCGTTACCGCATCTTCTTTTGGTGTTAATAGATCCAAAAGTAAGGTTCCCATTCCCATTTTTTGAAGCTCACTCGCCACAAAACTGTTTCTTTTTGAGTATCGACTGCTCCCGCTTCCATGAGTAAATATCACCAAAAAATTATTCTTTTTAGGAACCTCCAACGTTCCTTTGAGATCAACGTTTTGTATCTGTATTTCAATTTCCATCTACTTAAAATATAACAAATATTACATCTCAAACTCAATGGGCAATCAATTTCCTCAAAACTGATACTTGACAAGGGGAATTTCAGTGGTAACATAAGTGTACTGAGTACACTAAGTAGCCTATATTGTTTAGGGCTTGGAGCTCTGCTCATTGACAACTTAACAGGAAGGAGTACTCATGCAGCCTCAGTTTACCCTCAAAACGGGGAAGATAATTGGGCGTAGTCATATTCTAGCCGGCAGAAATTGCCAAGACTCGCTTAAAACAGCTACCACAGAAGTCAAAGGCCGCCAATATCTCATTGGTTGGATCAGTGATGGTTGTTCCGAAGGAATCCATAGCGAAATCGGCTCGAACCTGGCGACCGAATTTCTTCTAAACCGTACCATTGACTATCTTGAAGATGACATACCTCTTGAGATAATTCATCTCTTTCTCTTTGAGGATCTTCTCACGTTTCTCAAGTCAAATTTAACGAGTCAATTCCTCAAGACTCCACAAAAAGAGGCACTCTACATCAAAGATTTTCTTCTTTTTACCCTTGTAGGATTTATCATTGGCCCAAAAAATAGTACTGTAATGGCTTATGGAGACGGCCTGGTAATCATCAACGATGAAGTTTACAAAAGAGATTTTCACGATGAATCCCCTTATCCGGGATATCTGCTGATCGATCAGAAGTATCTTGACCCGAATCGGCGACCCATCAGCCAGAAATTCGATATTTACATGGTAAAAACCGCGAATATCAAGAAACTGGCGATCGGCAGCGATGCCTGGCTTCAAGAGTTTGACTTGGTTCCTCTTGTCTGGGGACATAAACACCCCAATCAAGTTCAAAGAAACATGAACATCTGGTCTGACGAAAAAAAATTGGCAGACGACGCCTCAATCATTATTGTTGAAGCCATCTAGAAAGGAGGCTCCATGTCCATCACCGTATTCACGCAAACCGGAGAGAGGGTCATCTTAGACCCAAACGATGCAGTCGGGTCTGGAGGCGAAGGAACTGTGTTTCCCGACCCTACTAACCCCAATGATTTGATCAAGATCTACGAGCATCCGGACAAAGATCACGAAAAAAAGCTAAAGGCGTTTATTGCCAAAGGTTTTTCCCTTCCCAAGTTTGTGGCCGCGCCAAAATCCCTAAACTTTAATCGTTCTGGCGATGTCATCGGATACACCATGCCCTTCATCAAGCGGGCCAAGGCCTTTCGCGATTTATCGAACAAGAACTTCCGCATCCGTCAGAAGATCAACAACAAGAAAGTCGTTGCTCTTCACTTAAACGACGCCAAAGTTCTCGATGCCATACATCAGCAGAAAATTGTCATCGGAGATCGAAACGATCAAAACGTTCTGTTTTCCGGAGCCAATAGCTACTACATCGATTTCGACTCGGTTCAGTTCGATAAATGGCCCTGCCCAGTGGCAACTGAAAACTATCTCGATCCGGCTCTCTATGGTCTAGATCTAACCATCAAACCGGTGTTTCTTCCTCTTCACGACTGGTACTCCTACGCAACCATGCTGTTTAGAAGTTTGTTGCTTGTTCATCCTTACGGGGGAACTCATCCCAGAATAAGTGATTTACCAGACCGAGCTTTGAAGAGAATCACCGTTTTTGATAAAGGAGTCATCTATCCGGCCGTTGGACTTCCACCTGACTTGATTAGCGATGATCTTCTGCATGTTTTTAGTAAGTACTTCAAGGATGGTTGGCGTGGTATGTTCCCACAAGCGGAACTAGCCAAATTCCATTCAGCTCTCATCGAATGTCCTTCATGCAACAGCGCCTTCCCGTCAAATAAACGAGCGTGCCCTGTTTGTAAAGAACAAAATCAGATCGTTACTTCGGTTTCGATTCCTGGTTCGCTTACTGTCAAACAACTCATGGCCATCAAGGGACAAATTCTCTATCACAGATTGGAAGGAGAAACCCTTATTTTGATTACTTTGGAAAACAATCGTGCCTTTATGCACCTTGTTAGCCAAGGCAACATCTGGTCATTCGAGTTATTTCCGTATCAAGTGGGTATGAGGTTCGAGGCCAGCTCCAAATTGCTTGCCGTCAACATCGCTGGTAGTGAACAGATCGATCTCTACGAAATCAACTACAACGAAGTGACCCAAATTGAAAGCTGTGTCTCCGACACATACGCCATTACTCAAAACGCAATTTTCAGAGTAAACGGGTCCCATCTTTTCCGACTTGTTGGCTCACAATTGGTTGACACGGAAGTGTTGAGAGGAACTCTGCTAAACCGGCCCATACGTCAAACCATCGAGCATCAATCTTGGTTAAGTGTCAGTTCGGAAACCTCACCAACCATCGTCGGGTTCTATCGCGTCTTACGTCAGCAGTTTTTTTGGATGCATCGCGAGGGATACTCTGTCGACCTTCAACTTCCCGGACTCGAACTCGGAGAAAGTCTCATCGACATTACTGTCAAACACTCCGGCAGCTCTTTCCTTATTATCAGGAAGACCAAGCTCAAAGGAGGCGAGTTCGTTCATTTTGACGCCTTCAACAAAAAAGGCACCAGTATGTATTCGTCCAGAGTAGAAGCGGGTAAGTTGCCCTCGGACAGACTCCATGGTCAAGCTTACGCTGGGGGGAAATTAATTTTTCCAACCGACACCGGAGCTATTCGCTACGATCCGGAGAGCAGCTCTCAAACTCAGTTTCAAGCAACCAATAAAGTAGTCAATTCCGGCCAATCATTATTTACCTATGCCGCCGGCCTGCTCGTCGTGGATCCAAGACACGTCAGCTACATCACTCTCAACTAAAAAAAGGAGAATTCTCATGACCCCTTCATTGTATAAAGCTTCCGACATTGGCAAGATCTACAAACCTCGTCCTGAATTTGCGACTCTCGGCATGAATAACCGCACCCCTAAGACGGCTTTCGAAGACAAACGCAAAGTGGGTGTACTGTTTGTCGATGGAGAAAATGATTTCATCAATCTGGATGGCGGTCTCCCCGTCCCTGGCGCCATAGAAGACTCACAGCGCTTCTTGGAAAACTTCTTTTATCCAAACTTTGGTGACATAACAAGCGTGTACGCATCCATGGACGACCACCCCCTCTTCTCCATTTTCTTCTATACCTGGTGGCGCAATCGACACGGTGAAGCTCCTGGAAACAATGATTTTACTGCCATTACCTATGCCGACATCAAGAGCGGTGCGTGGAAACCAATCATCGACCCTCTGTGGTCCACCGAATATGTCAAGAAGTTGGAAGCTCAAGCAAAGAAACCCCTTATGATCTGGCCGCTTCACTGCCTTCAAGGCACACCCGGACAGGCACTAATCCCAGCACTTTCCGAAGCCCTTCTGTATCACTCAGCAGCACGCGGAAGTCAGCTGACACGGATCTCCAAAGGGATGAACCCTCGAACAGAACATTACGGCATCTTCAAAGCCGAAATCGAGGATCCGAAAGATGTTAGCACCCAGCTCAATACCGCAGTTCTCGATGCTATCGCCAAACACGATCTTATCTACGTTGCTGGTCAAGCCAAAAGCCATTGTGTTTTGGAAACTATGACACAGTTGGTGGAATATTTTGGTAAAACCCAACCCGAGACGATCAAGAAAATTCGCTTCCTTATGGACTGCACCAGCTCTGTCAAGCACCCCGCCATCGATTTTGAATCGATTGCCAACATTGCTCTCGACAAGATGGTCCAAAAAGGTGTCGTTCTCGTTAACAGCACCGACCCCATCCGCTAATTCAGCAAAAAGGAGACTTCTCATGACCTCAAAAAGTGTGATTACCGTTGCGAACCTCAACAATACAAGTGCTCTCGCCCAAGTCCAGCATGCAGGGGCGAGCGATCTGAACGGCGACCAAGTCACTTTGATCCTGCGCATCCTTGATCGCACCGGATCTCTTCTCCGCTACAAGTCGGAAATGATCCAAGCCGCTCAGCTCAACGTTGATGCCCTGCGCGAATCCAAGGCCGGCGACGAGATGCTCATGTCCACCTGGACCTTCAACGCCACCGACGGCTTCACCGTTGTCGACGGCTTCGTCAAGCTCGAAGATGTTACCCCGCTTGACGACCAAAACTACGACATGCAGCCTGAAGATATGACCAACTTGTACGATACCGTCTTCACCGCCCTCACTGACCCTCTCGCCGGCATCATCGCGTAGGCGGACAGTCTGAGAAAAAGTGGTATCCGCGTCAAAGTCACCGTCTTGGTCCTCACCGACGGCGAAGACAACCGCAGTCGGATCGATCCAAGCAAGATCAAGGCTCTAACGAGCGCCAACGAAGGCTGTTACTTCTGTCTCATGGCGTTCGGCACCGGCTTTGCCCAGCAAGCCGCCCGGGACATGGGCTTCCCCAACGTCCGCGAATACAACGCCACCAAAGGCGAGCTTCGCAAGATGATGGGTGAGTTCTCCAAGTCCCAGGTTCGCGCCTCACAAAGCACCGTTGCTCCCAACGCTTTCTTTAATTAGTTGGTTTCCTTCGCCCTCCCCATCCGGGAGGGCTTTTTTTTACCCTAATTTGACATTCACTCGACACAGTCATACCATTTATTATATGAACAAATCAATTTTCTTGATCAAGGCTATCTCTGGGTTCTTCCTTTTTCTGATACTCGTCTCACCGGCTCTAGCAACGAAACCGGAAAATATCGCTGTAGGCACCGGTAATTCAAAAAGACCATCAGCCCTTGTCACCACCGCCAAAATGAAGTCTTGCCAAGCCAGAGAATCGGCCGTCAAAATACGTATGACCCAATTAACAAAACTCGTTACTACCATGGAAATCACTTTCGACAAAATTGCCGAAAGAGTCCAAAAGTACTACACCGACAAAGTTCTTCCCTCAGGCAGGTCGCTTACTGGTTATGATACTTTAGTCAACAATATCTCCACTCAAAAAATAGCTACCCAGACCGCACTCGACAAAGCTAAGGCGGACATCTCCGTTTTCAGCTGTGACTCCGAAAATCCTAGAGCTCTCTTGCTTCAGTTTAATACCAATATGAAACTGGTCAAAGGTGCTCTCAAAACATATAGGGCGGCCATCAACAAGCTCATTGTCGCCATAAGGACAATCCCCGCTCCAACCACTACCCCCACCAATAATGTTACCAATGATTAAATGACCAAAACCAAACAATCTATGACCTACACTTCCAAAATAATCATTCTCATCACTCTCGCTATCATCGTTGGATATTTAATATCCTCTGAAAAATCGAGACCGACCGTTTTTCAAACCAACCCACAGACTGAGAACATTCAGGACGATAGTGGACTCAACCAAGCCCAGGACGAAATGGACACAATTAATGTTGATAGCCTAGACAGTGGAATCAATCAATTGAACTCGGAAGCCTACACTTTCTAGTCCTCTCTCTATCGCTTCCTCAGGTTACTTACTTCTTCGCTGAAGAGCATTGTCCACCTATACCCGCTCTGCTTCATATTATCCATTTGTCTTTGTTTTCTCAAACCCGTCGCGTTTATTACCCTTTTCTTCTGACCTCCCCGGCCTCTTTGAATATATCTTTTTCTCAAGTCAGTCCTCTTCTCCATAGTCACCTCGACCAATTTACCTCCCGTGTTGGCTTTTGGATTAACTACGTAAAAGTCTATCTTCGAATCTCCAACCGGTATCTGATAGTAAACCTCACAACCCACTTCCAAACAGGCTAACGCAAAATCCTTTTCACCCTGATTACTAAGTTTTTCGGCTAATCCCTGAGACAGCCTTTCCGCCATTTCTAATCTCATTATTCCAGGATTATACTCTTCGTTATAATTCTCTCACCTGCATAAACTTTCTGGAACCGACCACAAACCAGTAGGCTGAGCTTCCGGTGCCATCGGGTCTGGTCGTATACGATACAAGTAGGTCACCGCCTGCCCATCCGGACACATGATCAATCACGTCCATGTTTTTGGACAATTTCCAATACTCACCCACTTCCAAATACTTTTTTTCATCACTAAACAGACTTCCATCCGCCTTGAAGACATAATAGTCTTTCCCGTTCAGATCATTCTTTTGTATAAAAAGATGTTTGTTATCAGATGACCAGCTATTAAACGGTATCGTGAACGTTTGACCCGGATCTGCAACGGTATCAAAAAGTAATAAGCTACTATTATTCTGACTGTCTAATACTTTGAAAGAATAGCTAGCCCTCTCTCCCATAACGTTTCTCTCGCCTACGAGTCTCAGACTTCCGTCGCTATTCGTCGCTTCTTCCAAACGAGTGGGAGAAGATTCTGTTGCTTCGACAACCACTGAAAAACTTGGCTTTTGACTTCTTTTGACAGAATATAAATATAACGAGATTATCCCCGCCACCAAAACTAACCCCACCGCCTTCTTTGATATCATGCCTAAAGTTTAGCATAATATGTGCTCTTTTTGTAACTTCTCATACATTACAATCTGTACAATTTTCAGACCACGTCTCTATTTATCTCGTCCCTTAGACCATCCAACAGCAAGTGGCAACACAAAAGTCAATCCTTTTAATAACATGGAATTACCCGGGCAGCAAAAGTTCAAGAGCTAATCCTGCAAGGGGCTCTCAAGCTACATAAAAACTCGAAATGCTACAATTCATAGATGATTAAAGCAGCGCTTTTCGACATGGATGGACTTATGATTGATAGTGAGCCTTTGCAATCAAAAGCATATGAAACTGTTCTCAAGGAATATGGAAAAGACACAATTTTCGGACAAGAAGGCACCGTACAAAAAATCGGAGTAAGAGAAAGAGACAATTGGGAACTAATTAAGAAAACACATGGTCTTTCAGAAGATACAGATAAGCTAATAGATAAAAGACAATATGTATATTTAGAACTTATTCGCCAACATGCTATTGCACGAGCAGGATTAATAGAACTCCTCGATTTACTGAAGCAACACAACATCAAAATGGCCTTAGCGTCTTCATCTATTCTCAGTCACATACATCTTGTTCTTGCAAAACTCGATGTTGCCAACTACTTCAACGCAATTGTCTCGGGGCACGATGTCCCGAGAGGGAAACCAGCTCCTGATATTTTTCTGGAAGCCGCAAAACAATTACATGTTGATCCGATAGACTGTGTTGTTTTTGAGGATGCTCAAACAGGAATTGAGGCAGGAAAGGTAGCGGGTGCAAAAGTTGTCGCCGTCCCAAATAAATACACAAAAAACCACGATTTCTCAAAAGCTGATTTAGTGATAGACTCACTGGAAAACATTAATTGGAATACAATCAAAACATTGTAATACCTTAAGCCCCCCCATCTCCTTACACGAACCTTGGCTGCTAGTTAAAATTACACTACTATGTTCACACCAGAAGGCATTTTTACCGCTGAACCACTTTCTGAATCTGTGATTTCAGTACACAACCCAAGAGAATATGAGTCATTAGGATACACACGCACAGAAAAAGTTAATCTGTCAAATGAGTTCTGTGACGAATGGAAATTAAAGTCGGAAACAATGAGAATCGAAAACAAGATTCCGCCGGAGATCACAATCACTACGTTAGAGAAAGATGGTTCAATCTTCCTAGCGTTAGAGATTTCACCTACGTTGACAATTATAGTGTCTCACCAAATAAGCACCTCCCACCAATTTCCCGCAGTTTATACTGAAATCTCTCACATCCTCTATGGAACTGAAAACAAAACACTAGACATACTGTCAATATTAAAATCCAACAATGACAAAAAACCACTTCTATCATTTTATGGCTTTGGTCAATTTGACCCAAACTCATCAACAGCCTCCACTCCCCTACTTAATGAAAAAAACAGATCAGATAACTTTGTTTACAGAGCTCTTCACGAACTAGCCCACGAATCCTTATCACCACATCACCACAGTTATCGTGGAATAACAAAGCTAACTACAGCACAAAAAGAAAGAGAGGTGAACGCATATGTTCTGCAATCAATCAGAAAATTATCTTGCCAGACTCAATCTCCTATTGATGCAAATTCACAAGCGTCCGATGCTGCCAGAAAATCTTATAAACAAGACACTTAGGCTTAAATAACTATATGCCTCTTTGCTCGCCGGCTGGGTCGATTTTCGAACTTTTTCTACTACCTAGTATGCACCCCCTATCTCCTTACTCAAACCATTACAGGTCAAGTTAAACGCTTTGTCAGTAATGCTCTTGATATAAATTATTACTTCAACTTGATCCCTAACCAGAAAAAATACTATCTATCGTCCGAATCGATTTTGAAGAATCAACACAATATAGGCAACCAGTGCCCATAAAGGAACAACCGTCCAAACCAGTGGGTTGTTTTCCCATCCAGTATTCAATAAACCAGTAAGGAAAACATATAAAATCAGTAGAAAAATTATCCCTTCAAAAAACATTGAACTCTTGAATCCATTACCCAACAAACGCCTTTTTTCCTAGTGTAAATAAACCGATTCCTGCCATTATTAAGGCTGTTGATAAAAAATAATCGTTTGCTTGGTTTATATTTCCACCATCTTTCTTTATATTAAGTCCTGCGAACAGTGAAATTACCGCAAAACCAAAGGCCCAATACCTGCCAATAGGTTTTTTTACGTTTGTCTTTGGTTGTTTCTCCATATTATGTTGACAGTATTTCAATACCAACACTCCTACATTTATTCTATATCAAAATCAAACCCCTAATAAACTATACTAAAACTATATGAAGGGTATTGTCGGATTTATCATTCTCATCTTCATTCTGTTCTGGATTTGGAACAACATCATTTCACCTCCAAAATTTATTGGGTTTTACTATCCAAACATCGGCGATCTCAGTACCTACAAACAAAGTCCCGAATTAGATTCACTTGGACAGTGTCGGGAGTGGGTTGACGATATGGTCGGTGAACGAACCGACAACAATTACGATTATGAGTGCGGAAAAAACTGTAAAATCAGTAAGTCACTATTGATTTATGTTTGCGACGAAACGCTTGAGTGAATTGATCATTATTTCCAAGATCAACATTTCAATCTCTTAAGTATGTTTTAATTCAACTGGCCAAATTTGATGATTTAAGTCAAACCAGACCACATAAAAGGTTCCTGTTGAGTATGCGCCATATACACGAGCAAGTTGCCCATTCACTCCAAGGAGAGCAAAATGAAATGCTGACAAATCATTTAAGGCTTTGCACGGAAATCCAGCCTTTTTAATTGTTTTCTCCCACATAACTTCACCAAAATGATATGTTGATCTTTCCCTGTTTAAATCGTTAAATGTTTTTGTATTTATGTCTTGCAAACGCAAAAGAGTATCTCTAATCTGTTTTTGATTCCAATTTGACAAGCAATAATCTTCAGATTCTTTGTCGTAGTACTCAAAACTAAATCGAAGTTTTTCGTGTTCGGGAAGCTTTGGGGTAGGGATCCTTACATTTCTATTGCCCTTGGCCATAACTTTGAACTATGGTTTTGTCAGAGATTGATACACTTCCTGATTGTGTCGGCGCCAAACCATCTCTAGCCTCCAACCAGGGTTTTTCTGAATGTGTCAAAGCAACAAGCTCGAAAGCTGTTTTTGTCATATATTGTTCGTAAACCCCATCAAGCGTGTTCTTAATCTCAGTAGAAAACTTTGCAAGGCTTTTGTTAAGTTCTTCTCTAGAACCAAGAAAGGCTTCACCAATCGGTGACGAACCATATCCTCTCAATTCTCTGTATAAACTTGGAGCAACCGGGCCACTTTGCCAAGCTTCGATTTTTTCATTAAAAAGCTTTGTTCTATTCTTAACCAGAGTCCATACATACGCATAATAGACCAACTTCTGCATTTTTAAAGGTGTAACTAAATCTCCGTCTTGAAATGAACGATATAAGAAGTATTTGGCTATATCAGAGGGTATTATCACATTTGCCGTTTCTATCACTTTATTTTCCATATTTTTCACCTCCTACATTAAGATTAGCAGATTATATACTCAATGAAAAGCTAATCAGTCCAAATCAGGAATTCAATCAAAATTCCATTTTGTAATTCCCATCCTCTACCTCAATGGTTTTAATATCAATGTTTTGCATACATTTGTTCTGTGTCCAGTCTCCCCAATAGTCACAATCGTCCTCTCCTTTGGTTCCAGTTATCTTGAAGACAGAATCTTTATTGTCCTGAATGAACTTTACCCATTTATCAGTGAGTGTAGTATCATCGGGAACTTTAATCGGCATCGCCCAAAACCAAGCGTATTGATTATCTGGATCAATCACCCTTTTTGTATTTGTATCGTACCAATTGAATCTTGCCTCGCCTGAAGTTGATATCCTACTGACGACTCCGTAATAGGTCACAAGAGATCCAAATCCGGTCATGTAAATTGTTTCTTTCCTAGCGATTTCAGTAAACTTAGAATTATTCCATTTGTACTTGCTGAAGTTAATTGTCGTATTGTCTGAAGAATAATCAATATCTACTAGATAGAAGCCATTTCCATTTTCGGTTTTAATTATTGATCCTTCTCTTTGTATAGCAATATATTTACTCTCATTAGTGAAAATCGTTATATAAAAATCTACACATCGTCCACAACCAAGTGATAGGCTTGTGACAACTGTCTCAGCAACCCCATCCCCAGTAACGTCGAAGTGTTCGACAGATCGAGGAACATAGTTGTTGTCATAAAAATACTGTCTTTGAGCGATTGATATATCAGCCTTATCTAGTGATATTTTTTGTTCAGGAAAAGTTTTCCAGCTATTATTCTCACTCATTTCAACTTTTTCTAAATCACCCTTGTCTATGGTGTATGGATCATTAGGTTTCATCCAACCCGAAGAGAATACTTGTTTTAAGCTCTTACCATCGTATTCTTTCCCCGAATTGTTTACATCAAAAGTTCTTCCAAGCCAGTCTGTCGTTTTACCTTGCCATTTCGCAGTTTCAGTATCAGGAATCTTTGATTCAACAGGTTCTTGTTTTACCTCCTTTATCGTTTCTTGTATCGTTCTCAACGAAACAGTTGGCTTATTTATTGATCTAGGGGTATAGAGTCCTAAAATAAAGAATATAAGTCCTACAAAAAAGTAAGATAGTATTTTTCTGAACATAATATATTTTTAGTATATTCTTACCAGTCCAACTGATAGTTTCTTTTTATACTGCCTGGCCTTGAAACGACATCCACTCTTAACTTATCTAAATAAATTTTAAGTGGTTTTGCATTTGAAACCTCTCTGAGTATTTTGGTTAAACTGTCGTTATTCTTTATATTTATTTTTCCCTCAACAAGTTGAAGATATTTCCATGTATAGGGAAAAGTTTGACAAATAATTAGTTTTTCATATCTGCTTTCCATCTCCCCCATTGAAGGCATCAATGCCACATATATATCACCTATTACCGCTAACGGAATTCCAATAATGGAAATGAATGGTCTTAGAATGATTATTCGTTCGTAAACATAAGAAAGACCAAGTAAGGGGTAAAAGAATATCGCCATCCAAACTATACTAATTGGAATAAGTAGTAATCCAAATGTTAGTGACACAAGAATACCTAAAACAAAGGTTGATACTATTTGAACCGGAATAACCACAAAAGATGTGACAGTAATCAGAATGTGAATGATTTTATTTGAAATCACCTGATTTTCCTGTTGCTCTTTAGCTTCTTCAAGCGCAGAGATCAATTTCCTTTGTAAGTCGTTCATTTTCATATTTATTGGCGAGGCACAAAAAGCTCGCCGCTAGCGATGGCTTACGCCACCCATACCTCTTTCGAGATATGACCGTTCAAGGATGCTCTAACGACGAGCTTACTGCCTTGAACGGATTTCCTTCACCATGCCCAAAGAAAATCTTTGAGTTTAGGTTACTGCCTATATTCTACAAGATATTGTGTGTAAGGGGAAACATGACAGACACTTTCCTAACGGTATCTGATACATACAAAATTAAAACACGACATCAAACACGGGTTTTTGAATCGATAAACTTCTCGATATCTTCTCTTCTATACCTTCTATCTCCTCTCACTCCAAACCTCACTGCTTTCAAAATTCCTTTTTCATCCCAAGCTCGTAAAGTGTTTGGGTGAATCTTCAGCAACTTGCTCACCTCAGTAATTGTTAGTAGTTCCTCCATCCTCCTCTTTTTCATAACCTTATCTTACTTGATATTTGTTTACACTATCATACAATATACCTAGATATTTAAACGGTAAGCTCTGCAAATAATTAAGATGAATATGACACCTGAAGAAGAATTTAATCAAGAAGTATGGACAATTCTTCAAAAAATAACAAGAGAACAACTTGCGACTGAAAACAACAAACCCGTCGAGTTTATGTTCCCTCATGTTCAAGGTGTGGGGATTATTCCCGAAGGAAGGCAAAAAAAAATTCTTTATAAATTACAAGAATTGGGTGTTTTGCGAGTGAGAGAAAACCCATGGGAGCCACCAGAAAGTTCTCCCTATATATTTTATTTAGATATTATTCAACCGTACTATGGAGAAATATACGAAAAATTCAATAAAGCTTGTGAGATAGGCGAACACCTGAATCAATATCAACAAAGTCTAATGAAAGGAACGGAAACACCAACATTTTCCCAAATTGGAAAGGGAATGGATACGATTGTTACAAATATCAGAAATGAAATTCTAAAATGGAAGGATCTTAAACTAGATAAGGAAAGACAAACAATTCAATATGGAGAAAAACCGATCGTTGAAGTATCCTTTGGAATTAACCACATCAAACTTCTTGTGTTACTTCTTGAAAGCAATGGTAATAAAGTTATTGAGTACCGAGAAATAGCAAAGATATTGAACCCCGATTCTTCTCTAGAAAAGATAAAAAACAACGATGTCTCTCGGGATGTGCAATCGATTAAGAGAGATCTTGTCACGTATCTTAAGGATGTTATGAAGATGGACAAGGAAACAATAGATATGCTTATTGTTTCAAAAAACAAAGTTGGTTATAAGTTGGGAACAGGATAGCAATCAATTTACCAACAAAAACTCATCATTACCCCTACAAACCTCCACTAAAAAATCGTCGACTATTTCTTTGATTAGTTTCAGAATTGGCCTAGTTAATTATTAGACCAAAATATGACTATTCATGACTATTTTTCCAGTTCAGATCTAGCTCTCGTCACCACACTTTCCCTCTATTATCCCATTGATTCACTCGATAGGTCTTGTCTGCCAAAAATACAATTCTTCTTTAAAAGAGATAGTGGCCTCGACAAATTTGTTGAATCGTATTGGAAGGGTGAACTCCAAGTAAACCCTATCACCTTCTTCAATCAGCTCAAGATTATTAAGACCAGAATTTACGAACACTAACTATGGTAAGTCAGGTCTTGATCTCCGAACTCCAACAGATTCTTCTTTCCGATTTTGGAATCAATGCCGATGTCAAGCACACTACAGAATTTAGCAACACCTTAACCAAGTATTTCGAATTATTATTTTCCATGAAAAACAATGAAAAACCTAAAGTCCCAACCCAGAAATAACCTCATCAAAGTTATAAGAAACGCCGAAGAAATTGTGAAACTAAAATGCTACGACTGCATGTGTGGCCAAAAGAAACTAGATTGCCAACTCGCCAACTGTCCACTCTATCCCCTAAGACCATGGGTAAACAAACAAGCCAAGATAAAACATCCAATTTCCCAAAGCTGAATAACAAAGAAACTATTTCCTAACGATAAACATGAATATCGACCCGCAAGACATCACCATCAAAATAAAAATCCTCAAAGGAGCTGGTAAAACACTTGCTCAAGCCACCGTAACCCTCTTTGGATGCTGGACGGAACACGGGTGGCGAATTATGACTTCGGATCATATACACCCAACTCTTGGGGAATATATCTGGATTCAATCCCCGTGTTTCAAAGCCGGAGCAACTTGGAAAGAAATGGTTTTTATCGACGATCTAAAACTCTACGGGAAGTTACAAGAAAAAATATACGACAGTTATCGTTTAGAAAGGGCAAAACATCCAACAGAGACCGTTCCCGTCAACACAGACACCGATTTATCAAAAGACATCTCAGATGAAATCCCCTTTTAATTACATAGTTACTAATAAAGTCATTTATATAGTCACTCTATATAGTAACTATATTGTTTCTCTAAACAAGGTAACTATAAGAGTTACTATCTTGTTCACCTTTGATTCCTTAATAGTTTCTGTTATTCAAAATGGGTAGATATTCATTCACGGGCAAAACCGAGGCCGATGGATTGAAAAAGATCAACATCTATTGGCTTCATAAGCACGGATTTCTGGAACCAAACTGTCAATGTTTTGATGGAATCATATGGACAAAACCAGACGGCACGAAAAATGATATCTCTTTTGAGACATCAATCATTCCAGACAATCTGTACATTAGGCTTATTTACACCCAAACAGATCGAGAAACAGGAGAGAAAAAAGATTTCGACTATAAGATTCCCATTATTACTACACCCTGCAACCTAGGCGGAATCCGCTATTGGTTTAAGTGTTGCATGAGCAGGAGTGGTAACTACTGTGGAAGAAGGGTCGCAACCCTTTACAAAGACGGTGATTACTTCGCTTGTCGGCATTGTAACAACCTGACATATTCATGCAAAAAACAAAACTACCGAGGATACTTTTCTGTTCTCGGCAAACTACTAAACCAAGAGAAAAGGATATTTGACCTCAAAGATTCAATCAAAAGACACACATACGCAGGAGAACCAACCAAGAAAGTCATCAAGTTTATGCAACTTGCCAAGCAACAACCGGAAGACCTTCACGGTTTAATTGAAGATAGTGTGTATCGAAGCTAATTACTTAACAATACTTGATAATACTTAATACATCAGGTAGACTTAAAATAATATGAAAAGTGTCGTTTTATGTAGGGTTTCAAGCAAAGAACAGGAGGAAACAGGATATTCTCTCGGTGCTCAAGAAAAGTTTCTAAATTCATACCGAGAAAAACAAGGTTTCCAGCTCACCAAACTCTTCTCTATCTCAGAATCTGCTAGTGGCAGAAAACAAAGAGAGTTATTTGACCAAATGATAAGTTTTGTTAAGTCGAATGAGATCAAAATAATAATTTGTGAAAAGGTCGACCGGCTCACCAGAAACTTCAAAGACATGGTCATGATTGACGAATGGCTTGAAGAAGATGAGAACCGACAAGTGCATCTGGTTAAAGATTCTTTGATAATGCACAAAAACTCTCGTTCACAAGAAAAGCTCAACTGGGGTATCCGTATTCTCTTTGCCAAAAACTATGTCGACAACTTATCAGAAGAAGTAAAGAAGGGGCAAAAAGAGAAGATTTCCCAAGGCTGGCTACCAACTAAACCACCACCCGGATACAGAACCGTAGGAGAGAGCGGTCACAAAGAACACATCGTTGATGATAAAACGGCTAGTCTCGCCAAAAAGATGTTTGATCTATATGCTACAGGAAATTATTCCATCATTCGCCTTACGGAAACAATGTACCAAGAAGGTCTTCGAACTGAAACCGGAAACAGGGTGCAAAAAAGTAGAATCGGTTCCCTACTCTCCGACCCTTTCTATGTCGGAAAAAATCGTTGGAATGGTCAAATCACCGAAGGGAAACAAGAACATCTAATAACTGATGAGGTTTTTGATAAGGTTCAAGAAATTTTGAAGGGAAAAAATACTCCTAAGTACAGTAAGCATGATTATCAATTCAAAGGTTTAATCAGATGCAAAGAATGCAATGGAATTATTTCGTGGGAAACTCATAAAGGAATTATCTATGGACACTGCAATCATTATAGAAACTGCACTCAAAATATATGGTCAAAGGAAAGAGAAACAGATCTTGCCATTATTGATGGACTAAACCAACTTAAATTAAATAGCCCCAAACTGACAGAATGGATCAGAAAAGCTCTCAAAGAAAGTCATCAAGCTGAAATCGAATACCACCAATCAACCCAAGTGGAACTCAAACAACAATACGATCAAATCCAAAACAGACTTGATCGCCTCTTCGATGAAAAAATAGACGGGAACCTTGAGGATTCATTCTACAAAAGAAAATTAACTCAATATACCGAAGAAAAAGAGGCCATTCTTAAAACTATGAAGAATCACTCTGATTCCTCCGACATTTACCGACAAAAATGCCTTGATGTCTACGACCTAGCTCAAAACGCCTCGTCGTCGTATTTAAATGGCAATCCAGACCAGAAACACGAACTAATAAATTTAGTATTTGAGAATCTCAAACTTAATCAAGGGAAACTCAGTTATTCCTATACAAAACACTTCGGTCTACTTTACAAAGCCGTCCAAGCCACAAATAGTTCGAAAGTCGCAAAAACAACTCCACAAGACACCATTCTTTTCGAACTCGGAAAAAAGAACGCTGAATCGGACAAAAATGGTCGAATTTTGACCATCCGACCTACCTGGCTCCCCCGCGTGGACTCGAACCACGGACATCCTCCTTACAAGTGCCCTCAACTTTCGAAGAGGCTTGGACTATCTCATCTCCTTCGCTTAATATCTTCAAAAAAGGAGTCAGGCGTATAGTCTCTGAACCTTCCGATCAACAAACACAGGGGTTTACCCTGAGCATGCCGAAGGGCTTGGCTGCGGATTACCATGACCTTCCGGTCAACAGGCTTCCCGACAATTAACCCGATTTTCCACCCAAAATTGCTTTCAGGCGCTGCAAGTTATGTATTACAGGGAGGCGCAATTTGCACACAACAAAACACATTTTAGGACTTCTTCTTTTGTTTTCTCCCACGATCTAGTCAAGCCTCTATCTGACAAACCAAACTCTTTGGTCGACTCATCTATGTGATGAAAGTCGAGCGCTTTTATCTCTTTACAATACCCACAAACCACACATTTTCCACCCAATAAGTCCACAGCCATTTGTCTTAATTTCTTTCTACGCTTTTTAACAGATCCAATATTACTTTCCTTTACATCAATGTATTTCCTTGTTTCCACAAATTAAATACATCACAAAATACCCGAAGCTTCAGAGCCAAATTTGGAAACTTAACTATATTCGAATATCAAACCAATTTCCCTAAAACGACGTTCAACAAAGCGAGCACTACTGCCGCTATAAGTGCCGTTCCAAAGTTATCTACCTTGAATCCGACGACAAAACTACTCATCAGCATGATTAGAAAAGCGTTGATGACAAAGGTAAATAGCCCCAAGGTTAAGATATTTACCGGCAAGGTTAATAAAATAAGAATTGGCTTCAACACGATTGACAAAACTCCCCAAACAATGGCCACCACTGCGAGTGCTTGAAAGTTTGCTATCCGTACACCCGGAACAATATAAGCCGTTACATAAAAAGCCAATGCGTTGACGATTAGGTTAATTAACATACTTCATCATATTCATATATCTTTCCTCTTGTCAAATCGGATAGTTCCGTCATAATTGTTTCCGTATGACGGAAAAACTCAAAGGTATCTCTGGCTCCATGTTTGCTGGAAAAACCGAAGAACTCATTAGCGAAATCAACCGAGCGGAAATAGCCAAGAAACACGTCTTAGTATTTAAACCTCGTCTTGACGACCGGTGGGGAAAGATGGATAAAATTAGAGCACACTCCGGAGCCGAACATGACGCCTATCCCGTTACCAATCCCCAAGAGATACTCACCCTCGTCTATCAGTTTCTGGAAACCACTAATAGGTTGGACCTGGTTGCCATCGATGAGATCCAGTTTATGCCCGAAGAAATTATCGAGGTTGTCAAGATCCTCTTAGATGCAGACATCAAAGTCACCTTTTCCGGACTTGCTACTGATTTTCGAGGTGAACCATTTGGTCCCATGCCCACATTACTGGCACTATCAGATGAAATTTACAAACCGACCGCTATTTGCACCCACGAAGAAGACGGTGAATGTTGCGGACAGCCAGCCACCAAAACCCAAAGAATCATTAATGGTAAACCTGCCAATTATTCAGATCCAATTGTCTTGATCGGTGCCTCACAGGAATACCAAGCCCGTTGTCCCAACCACCACCAAGTCCCCGGCAAACCAAAACCAACAATAAAATAGCTATTACTCCAAATAATCCTGCAGCTTCCGCCTGCGGGAAGGATGGCGGAGTTTCCTTAGTGCCTTACTCTCTATTTGTCTGATTCTTTCCCGAGTCACTCCAAACACCTTACCCACTTCTTCCAGTGTCAAAGGCTTACTTCCATCAAGTCCGAATCTCATCCTGAGAACTTTACTTTCTCGTTCGGTCAAGGAACCAAGTGCTTCTTCGAGATTCTCATGCATCAGTTGTCTGGAGGTAGCCTCATATGGGGTCGCTTGTCTTTCATCCGGGATAAAGTCTCCCAAGAGCGAGTCTTCATCGTCACCGATTGGGGTCTCAAGCGAGGTTGTCTTCTGAGCAATCTTCAATATTTCTCTAACTTTCTCGGGCGTCGTCTCCAGCTCTTCTGCCACCTCTTCATCGGTAGGCTCACGCCCCAAGTCTTGCATTAGTTTTCTTTGTGTTCGAATTAGTTTGTTTATCGTCTCCACCATGTGTACCGGAATACGAATAGTTCTGGCTTGATCAGCTATAGCTCGAGTAATTGCTTGACGGATCCACCATGTGGCATAGGTCGAGAATTTAAATCCTTTGGTCCAGTCATATTTCTCCACTGCCCGAATCAATCCCTTGTTGCCTTCTTGGATCAAATCCAGGAAGCTCATTCCCCTGCCCATATATTTCTTGGCGATCGAGACCACCAGCCTTAGGTTTGATTTGGTCAGCATATCCTTGGCTCTTTTGTCTCCTCTTTCCACCTTCTGAGCTAGAGCAATCTCTTCATCTCGCTTCAATAGTGGAATTCTTCCAATTTCCTTAAGATACATTCGGACCGGGTCATTTACCTCGGTTTCTTCCAGCTTGGATAGAGACTCTAGTTCTTTTTCTAGGTCACTTGAAGCCGCCGCAATCTCTGCGTCTTGTCCGGCCAGCACGCTTTCAAACACATCAATATCTGCCTTAAAAAGTTGCTCGTAAAGATAATCCAGATCATTTACCTGTGTTTCTGGACGAGGAAAATACTCCAGGATATCATCCTGAGTCACAAACCCTTGCTCTTTACCTAGAGCCAAAATATCTCTTATTTTCAGTTGAATGGATGAATCGCTCTTTTTATCGGCCATAATATTCTCTCCCATTTTAACACAATAGAGCCCGAAATTACCCCAAAAGCATCATTATTTTGTTCTCCTCTCTATCCAACAGACTCAGTTCTCTCGAAAATTCCTCTTCTTTTGACTCGTTCCCGACGTCTCTGGCCTTCTTCATCTCTTCAATTAGTCCTTTACGTCTCTCACGGATGATCTCTCGCAGTAGCTGTGTCGCCAAGCTCAAAACATCCTTTTCTTCGGTTTCTCCCTCTCCCTCTGCCATATAAGCATCTTCGATTAGGTCCCTAAGTTCAGCCGGAGCTTGTTCGGAGATTTTTGCAGGGTTTGTTTCTTCACTACTAAGGATCCAAGACAGAGCTTTCCCGGAAGCTCCTGGCAGGTTCACTTTATTCATCCAGAGTTTAACTTTCCGCTTTGTCTCTGGACAAATAAGCAACCCTCCTACCAATCTTCTGGAAAGCTTGTCCGTCTTACTGTCCACTATTACCGTCTCGCCATTGTGTAGATCGGAGTATCTTCCAATGGGGTTCTTCCCCGATTTTATTCTTTCCATCTCAGACCTTACCACAGATGTCTCTACTCCCAGTTTCTCAGACAGTTTTTTTGTCCAAACTTCTTTAACCACACTATTTTCGATTTTAGAAATAAAGGGAACAACTTCTTCAGTAATTTTTTTTATTCCGGAAACTGTTCCCGAATTATTTTTTTCCAAAGACTTCATCAATACAAATTCGTAAACATCAACAGCTCCCTCGACCATCTCTTTCCACCTATTCGGATATTTTCTTGCAATTTCATCCGGGTCCTTCCCTCCATCTATCTGAACTACTTTTATTTCCAACCCCCTCTTTTCAGCAAGCTCTACCGCTCTCTTAATTGCCAGCGTACCCGCCTCATCGGCATCCAAAGATAAATAAATTGTTGTGGCCAACCTCGCCAGGAGTTCAACTTGATCAGTGGTCAGCGCTGTTCCCCCTACCGCCACCGTTTCGGTAACCCCGGCCCCAAAGGAACTAATCATGTCCATCTGTCCCTCCACCAAAATAGCTCTTTTTTGTCCCCTAATGGCTTGACGTGCTTGATAAAATCCGTAAAGCATCCGTCCTTTATGATAAATCTCCGTTTCCGGTGAATTTAGGTATTTTGGCTCACCCTCTTTGGCAAGGCTCGGTAAGATTCTACCCGTAAATCCGACCACCTTCCCTCCTGAGTCTTGTAGTGGAAACATTATTCTTCCTCGGAATTTATCGTAATAACCCCCGCCATTTCTTTTGCTAACCAAACCCGCCTTTTCCAAAATCTCTTCAGAATATCCTTTTTTCTTTACTAAATAGTTAATCAAGTTATCCCATCCGGAAATAGAATAGCCCAGATTAAATGTTTCAATCAGTTTACTGTTAATTTTTCTATCTTCCAAATACTTTCTAGCTTCTTCTCCTGATTTTCCGTCGGTCAACAACCAATGAAAATATCGGGCCGCCAAATCCATAACTTCGAACAATTTCTGTTTATCCCCACCTGTATCAAACTTTCTAACAACCAGTTTTACCCCAACTTTTTCAGCTAATCTTTCGAGGGCATCACGAAAATCAACCCCTTCGATCTCCATCAAAAACTTAATCACATCACCACCGGCTCCACAACCGAAGCACTTATAAAGCCCCATCTCTTCATTTACCATAAAAGAGGGAGTTTTCTCCGAGTGAAATGGACAAAGACCCTTGTGATGCCTTCCTAACTTTTTCAAGCTGACATACTGTCCAATCATACCCACTACATCCGTTTTCCTTTTTATTTCCTCAACTTGATCTTCCATCTTTGGGTTTTATTAGTATCAATCCCTTTCGATTGTACCAAATCCACCCTTATTTTAGGCGGGCATATATTTTTTCACAATCATCGGAATATCCTTTATGTCGATATTGGCCTTGACAATGTAATCTTTGGCGCCGAGTCTCATCCCTTCATCTACACTTGTCTCCTGTTCGAAGTTGGTTAAAATCACCACCGAAATATCTTTAGTTTCTGAGTTTCCCCTAACCACTTTCAAAACTTCAAAGCCACTCTTTATTGGTAGCAAAAGATCCAATAAAATCAAGTCCGGAACTTCTTTTAGGATCATTCTTTCTGCCTCTTCTCCGTCTGTCGCTACCGAAATATCGTATCCCTCATCCTCCAGCGCCAGAGTTAAAGCGTTTACTAACACCGCATCGTCTTCGACGATCATCACCTTTTTCTTGTTATCCATCTTTTTTTTGTTTAATTGGTAATTTTACAAAAAACGTAGTTCCTTTCCCTTCCTTAGACTCAAACCAAATTTTTCCTCGATATCCTTCAATTATACTTTTAGCTAAATACAAACCCAAACCAGACCCGGGAATATTCTTAGCCACATTATCGGCTCTAAAAAATTTCTGAAAAACTCTTGGTTTCTGTGATTCGGGAATTCCCAAACCTCTATCTTTTACCGAAAATATGTAGTTTCCACCTTTTTTCTCTACACGGATATCGATTTTTGATCCGGTGGCAGAATATCTGCCGGCATTATTCAGCAGATTTCCAAGCACCTGAATCATCTGAATTTTGTCCGTCTCAATCTCATACTTTTCGGGAATTTGATCCATCCCCTCCACTTGAATATTCTTCTCGGCAAACAATCTACCTTGCAACACCAATGCTTCTTGACAAATATCTTTGATCGAATAAACATTCAAGTCTTTGACGCTCAGGAAACCTTCATCATTTTTACTGACAACCAATAAATCATTTACCAGGTCAATCAATCGCTGATTGCTTTCACCGATGCTATTTACATATTTTACGATGCTTTTCCCGGTAGTTTTTGTGACTTCTCCTTTTAATAGCTCTACAAACCATTTTATTCCCGTCAGAGGTGTTCTCATCTGATGACTGGCCAAAGAGATAAAATCGGTCCTCATTTTTTCCAATTCGCGTTGTTTGGTCACGTCCCGAAGAATCCAAACCGTTCCTACCAATTTTTCATTTTGATCCATTACGGGAGAGGCTACCCCATCAACCGATATTTTCGTTCCGTACTTATTTTTTAATATCAAAGTTTCTGTCGGCCAAGTCAATTTCTTTTTATTAAATACGGCATCTATCAAATCTTCGGGCTCTCTCCCTGAGGATTCATAAGACAATTTAATCACTTCCTTGATTTTTTTACCCGTCATTTCTTTTTCCGGTAGGCCGAATAATTTTTCCATAGCAATATTTGCCAACACAATTCTTTTTTTTGAATCCGTAACAAACACAGCATCTCCAATATCTCTCAAAATACTTTCCATTTTTTGTTTCTCCGTCAGATTCAAACTATACAATGAGGCTAGCTCTTCTTGTACTTTTCTTCTTTCACTTATGTTTTGAATTGTTCCTATCATCCTAATTGGTTCCCCCTGAAAGTCAAAATCTAACTTACCCATCCCATGTACCCACAGCTCCTCTCCGGTCATTCTATTTAATATCTTGTATTCTTTATCAAATGGCTTTTTTGCTTCCAATACTTCATGGATAAAATAATTCTTCATCATCTGTCTCTGGTCAGGATGAACCAAATTCAGCCAACCTTCCACATCTGTTTTATAGCTATTATCAATTCCCATCATTTCCAACAATACATCCGATCCCTCCCAATAACCGGATCTGATATCCAGCACATAGTACCCCAATTTAGCCACCCTCTGAGTCTTTTTTAGTAAAGATAGTAAGGTTTCAAGCTTATCAAATGATCGTGAGGTCCACAAGAAAAGTAATAAGGCCGTAACGATCACAAACACCCACCCCTTGACTATCGATATCTTCGCAAAAAGCGCAGGGTCAGCTACTAAGTAACTTAAGATACTGTCGGAAAATAAAATCCAAATCACGCCAAGAAACAAATACCAAAATGCTGGTTTTGCGGTTTCCCAAACCCCACCCCACTGAATTATTTTCCCGGAAGACTTCTGAACGAATACCCACAAGTAATTAACCAACATCAACACTATCATTATCAGGATTATCCAAGCGAATTCAAAAAGTCGAACTTTCCCCAAAATGGAACTAACCCATCCCCCAGAAGGCAAGCTTCCCATTTCCCAATAATTATCACCAAATCTAATTCTGAGCAGAGCTGGATCTTTGGCAAAAACCATTTTATCTCCCGCAAATACCACTTTATTTTCATCTCTCAAAGCCCACATAGTCTTTTGGGACACTTTATCCAAACCCGAGTAATTGATGGCTGTTGGAACATCTATTACCACCGAAATAAATCCCCAAAGGTTATTGTTCTTAAAAATTGCTTTTCTTGCCGCCACCCCCAAACCTCCTTGTCTTAGCTCAAAGGGGGTACTAACCACCAGCTCCTTCGATGCGATAGCTTTAGCAATATCCGATTTCACACTAGGTGTCTCATCGGCCATCAGATTATAGTTTATCGCTCCTTCATTTCCTTTTATTGGATAGATTAGGGACAAGACTCCTCCTTTAGCCACACCTACATTTCTTACACCTTCAAATTCATTTTGCAGTCCAGAAGCAAATAACGGAAAATCTCTAATTATTTCCGTATCACTCCTACTCACCACAAACTTCTCAAGCCCCACAGCTAGATCCAAGCGACGGTGCATTATCATCTCCAACGCATTTTGGAAAAAAGACATATCTTCACCCATCTGTTGTCTATTAGCGGATATCAGCCACGCAGTATATTGTTTGGTTTCAAAATACCCGAATAGGACCAACCCTAACGCCAACAACCAGATGGTTATCTTCCTGTCCAAAAAACCCCCTCTCACCATGTTCATTTATCTAATCATATCTACATCCACACCCAGCGTCAATGGTAATGTAAGATTATTTACTTTTTGTAGCCATATCTGTTTTTGGCGGAGGAGGCGGGATTCGGACCCGCGTATGCCGAAGCACACTTGCTTTCCAAGCAAGCGCCATAGACCACTAGGCGACTCCTCCATTCAAAGGATATTTTACTCTAACCTATCCAAAGCCGCGAGTAGCTCAAATATCTCACTTATCACTACCGTTTTTCCTGGTACTTCACCATGTCTATAAACAGACCAAGGACTAGGTAGATATATAGTTCTGGCGCCCAATTCATCCCCTGGCCTTACATCTCCCCCCAAGCTATCACCCACCACCAAGCATTTTTCTGGCTCAACTTCCATTCTCTCCATTCCTCTCTCCCAATCATCAGCTTTTTTGTGTCCGTTTTCGTCGACGATAATCACCTGATCAAAATAATCCCAAAGCCCCAAACGGTTCAATTTGAACTCCGTCCACTCCACGTTGGCATGAGTCACCAAACCAAGCTTTATGCCGCTCTCCTTTAATATTTCCAACATCGTCCGAACACCTGTCCGCATTCTTGGCTCTACCGCGTAAATGGTCTTCAAAATATCCAGATTTTCCAAGATCTCTTTTTTTCCATGGCTAAATTTGACCACAAGTTTTTCAACTACAGCCTCCCATCTTTTTGGGTTAACACCCATTGTCTTGTATTCTTCATCATTAATTGCTTGCAAAGCCAGCATCATTTCCATGGCTCCAACTCCAATTTTCTCCCCCACCACACGTGAGTATTTCTCCATAAATAAAATAAAAATCTCACTTGTGTAGATCAAAGTATCGTCCAAATCGAACAAAATCGCTTCAATATTTAGCCTCTTATTGAGTTCTTGAGTTCTTGAGTTCTTGAGTTCTTGAGTTCTTGAGTTCTTGAGTTCTTGAGTTCTTGAGTTCTTGAGTTCTTGAGTTCTTGAAATATTGTGTACCCGGTGGGATTCGAACCCACAACCACTTCCTGAGGGGCTCTTCGTCAATTCCCGGTTTTCTGCAATATCCCTTGAGGAGATTGGAGAAAACAAATAATGGAACTGATGAAGAGTGCCGGAATCGATCTCGTAACGAGCTCGATGAGGCAGGGTAAAGACATCGAGGGTGATATTACTTCATTAACAATGTGTACCCGGTGGGATTCGAACCCACAACCACTTCCTTCGGAGGGAAGTACTCTATCCAGTTGAGCTACGGATACAAAACAACGTAATTTTACCTCAAGAGTCTATAGGAATACGGCACTGCATACTAACCCATAAATCAAAACACTGGAGGTGTCCTGAATAACAGTGGCAATCGGGCCTGCCCCCACTGCTGGATCTGAATGTTCTAGTTCCAAAATTTCGGCCACTACCATGGAAATTACAGGGGCAGAAGCTACTGCACCAAACATCCCGAGGAACACAGCCATTGACACCTGCCCGGATCTCAACCATAAATAAACCGCGCCTCCGGCGATAACACTAAACAAAAGGCCAAAAATCAATCCTATGAAAGTCTCCTTAACCAAATATCTCTTAAAACTTGCCTTACCTGTCACCAAGTCCCTGGTATAGATGCTCTGTGTCTGAGTCCCCACCGCATCGGCCATATATACAACGAAAGGGATAAAAAAAGCTATCTGAACATTTCTTGCCAAAACTTCCTCAAATTCTGAAGTTATAAAAGAAAGAAATAGTCCGAGAAAAAGACCTAAGAACAAGGACGGTGCTCTCATCAAAAGTAACCGCCCTAAAGGAGTTACATCATCATCAGCATACCTCAATTTATTTAGAATCTTCACTAATTCAGTTTACACCCAGCTGTCTTACTCTCCTTTTTTATTCCACACTCTCTGTTTGTTTATTTCCTCTTTTTCCCAAAAAGACTTCTCCAAATCAATATCAAACCTGTTCGCTATGTCCAATAAATAACTCAAAACATCCGCCATCTCATGCGCCAACTCAAACTTTTCAGAGGCACTATCGGTATGCATTTTTGTCGCCTGCCTCGCGGCCTTGGCCATTTCCCCCACCTCTTCCGACAGATACATAAACAGTTCCGGAATCGTAGTATCCTCAAACCCCCTTTCCTTATTCATTTTTGCTATGTATTCTTGTAGTTTTTTCATATATTAATTATCTTCCATCATTGCCTTTTTCCACCTTCTATCTTTCTCTATCGGAGATGGTGTTTCCTCATCATACATAGCCTCACAAAGTAACTCGTATAGGTCGTGACTCTTTTCGAATTTACTTAGTTGCTGTTCAAAGTCTGTTCTTGCTGTCCCAATATCACCATTTTCCAAAGATTGGACTACCCATCCCAAATAATCATCACCAATCGTGATCTCCTCTCTTGTACATATATCTCTAATTTGTTTCGATAGCTCCTGAAGTGTATTCCTACAATATTTTTCTCTTATACCAATCTCCACTCTCAAATCGGTATAATTTCTCTTTATCTCACAGTCCAAAACAGGTACTTTTTCTCCCTTCTTAAATCTCTTCACCAAATACTCCTTATCGCTGTCCCACCGATAACCCATTTTTCCCTCCTCTCCAAATATACTTTGCCACTTGGTCCTATTGTACAAAAGGATATTCAGCTCCCTCTGATATGTAGCAATGTCCCCATCTCCTGCAACTTTTTCGTCTAATTCATCCAATCTATTATTGATTCTCTTTGAATTATTATCTTCCGTCATGTCGTCAATATCACCAATCTTATTCGCCAACTCCTGTAATGTACGATCATGTACGGACAACAAACAGCTACCAATACCCATCCCTCCATCCAAAACAGCGATATCCATACCAGACACTTGAACTAGGCCCCCAATGTCTGGTTTCAATCCAAGTGCGGAAAATCCTACAATTTTTCCATCTATTTTTGCCAGCATAAACCATAAATCGGAGTATAAGAAATCAGGACTATTTACATTATCAACCTTATATTTTTGAACCAAAAGCTCTTTTCCATTTTTCAAAGAGAAGATAAAGGTTTCTTCTCCGGTTATCGCATTATCTTCCCACTCCCCGTCTTCCCCAAAGCGATCGGACCATTCATTATATCTTTCCTTAAAAACCTCGCAATCAAAATTGTTTTCTTGATTTTCCATATATAGCTTTGGCGGACCATCTCGCCAATAGGCGGAGGATACAGGAGTCGAACCTGTTAGCCCAAAAGGGCATTGGTTTTCGAAACCAACGCGTTACCGTCCCGCCCATCCTCCCAGATCTCTATATTTTACCCTAATTCAGCCTCCTCAAATCAGCGCCTAAAAATATGCAGCTTGATACCTCTCTTTACGGCTTCGTAATTGTCTTCATTATCCGGGATTTTATCAATCATTTTTTCAATCGCCTTATCGCCTTCCAAATAATCAAAAGCCTCTCCCAGGGTTTCTGCCAGATCAATACCATACCGAATATTATCTCCAAAAACCTTAAATCTATGGCCAATCGCAAAAATTGCTTTGGGATTCATGAAAGGAAGAATATCTTTCATATATTCATGAGTTTGATCGGTTTCCAAACCTTTTTGCAAATAACAGTCTGTCTTTTTAAAAACATTTTTCCATTTGGTATTAAGAAATTTATCAAGAGTACCTGTCAAATATAAAATCTTTCTTTGTTTTGCTCTTTCCCCAGGATATGTCCAATCAAAGGTTATTTCGGTGGCTGAACAGGAAATAGGTTGAACAACAATAGTTCTTCTATCTACCCCCATTTTTTTCAGTTCCAGGAACAGGAGTCTATCAATATCCCAATGATTCAGAGCTCCCATGTCCCAATATCCCCGGCGCCATCTATCCGCCCGATGGGCATAAAATAGTTTCCATTCTTCTTTAGAGGGTTCGAGTTTTTCGGGAGTTATCCGATCATATCCAAAAGCTCCAGCCCTATATATCGGTTTACTATCCACAAAATCCCAAAGAAAATCTGCATATTGCCAAGAATATTCATTAAAAAAACCCTTTTCGTCTACCGCAACTATTTCTAATGCATTGGTAAGAAAAAGATTGCTACTAATATTCGGACCCATGGCATTATCTACCACCTTACTTTGGTCACCTATTTGTTCATGCCTGGACATGTAATATTTAGCCTGTTCCTTACGCATTAGGCGCTCTTCCACGGCAGTGATATGTTCCACGTTTGGTCTTCGCTCAATAGAACTCATGCCTCGAATTATACCTCCACTCATGAGGACTTAAGAAGAAAGTGCGCTCGGGAGGACTCGAACCTCCGACCCCCAGATCCGCAATCTGGTGCTCTATCCAACTGAGCTACGAACGCATATACCAACCCGTCTCTTGCAGACAGGGGCACAAACTCATCTCACGAACAAGGATATTTTACCATCTACGGGGCATTTTTCCTCACTCCAAAGGCATCTTCTCCCCCACCCACTTCAAGGCCTTATCCACCCATGTCACGGGAGGTTCCTGGAATATTACCCTTTCCAGCAACAAGTTCTTCAGTTCTTCTTCGTTCTGTAGATTAATCACCACCACCAAATGCCACGGTACAGTGGCCAAGTTTATCCTTAATAGTCGAGTGCTCCACTTAGTTTCAAACCAAAAAGAGGTCATTTCTTCATAGCGGTACGTCTTATCAAGAGATTTCAATCCCCATGAGGTTAGGGTCGTTTTTATCATGCTCGGCTTTGTTTTGGCCATAGCCCAAAGCATAAACACCAGCGCCCAGATAACCACCACCGGCATAATTCCCTCAATAAAATAAAAAATTATCGACACCAAAAAAGCTATCACAATCACCGAACTGTAAAACTCCTTACTCCAAACTTTGTGAGGTCGATCATAGGCTTCAAACTCTAATAAAACTTTTTCACTTAAGTCTCTTATTTCTGTTTGATCTGTAGCCACATTTCATATTAACATAATCGCTACTTGTTCCCCATTTTCTTACACCTTGATACCCCGGACAAAAATAGTCCCAAAGAAATAGGCAGTAGTGTCCAACCAACATAAACCATAAAACTTGATTCAAATAACTTAATAAAGGTTACTCCTACAATCACCAAGGTCAACGATGTTCGCAAATACGCCAAGACCGTTCTGTCCGAGGCCATCTGTGTTCGTTCAAGTGCCAAACCATCGCGATATGTTTTTTGTGCATGCATATTCCCAATATATACTATTCTCATGCTCACTCCGCTTCTGGTGATAAAGAAGGCTATCACTCCAACCACTGTTTTAATTATCCTCAGCTTTTTTCTTCAACTCTTTTATCTCGGCAAAACACCTTACAACACCAGAACCTATGATGTCCTGGAGGGGGGTGGACATCTAGATTACATTGCCTACGTTTACCAAAATCATACCGTTCCTCCGGCCGAAAAAGGCTGGCAGTACCATCACCCGCCCTTATATTACTTCCTCTCATCTCTCCCCTGGTCACTATCAAATTTCTTCCCATTTGAAAAAATCTATCTTCTTCTTCAATTTATTTCTGTTTGTTATTACACCGGATTCCTCTTTATATCTATCCTCATCTTCAAAGAGCTCCTTCCTCGCGGAAAAACAATTATTCTTGCCTCTGCCCTACTTTGCTTCTGGCCCTCAGGTATTATTCATAGTGTTCGTATCGGAAACGACACCCTCTATTATCTTCTCTTTTCCGTTTCTCTCTTTTTTCTTATTCGCTGGTGGGAAAATCCTTCTCAAAACCTCAACCTCCTTCTTTCCTCGGTCTTCGCTTCTTTGACAATCCTCACCAAAAGTAATGGCATCGTGCTTATTATCCTTTTAACCATCTCAGCTTTAACAAAGCTAACGAACCTGAAAAGTGGAGTCAAATATTTAGCTATCGTCTTCGTGACTCTGGTGATTACCTTCATTAGCTTCCTACCAAGGTTTCAATCAAAACTTAACGACTCTTCGATTGATTGGTTAAACAGCTCAGTTCATTTATTAAACAAGGATCTGGCAGTCACAAATACCGCTAATAATCTTCTTTTTTTAGATATCAATAGCTACCTCACCCATCCCTTTACGAGCACCTGGTCTGACGATTCGGGCCGCCAATCCTTCTGGAACTTTCTTCTAAAAAGTAGTCTCTTCGGAGAATTTTCCTTCGAAAAACCAATTAGTATATTGCTGGCTCATTCATTGAGCTTAATGTTGCTAGTTTTCTTGACAATTTCTATAACTAATATATTTTTTGGTTTCTCGAGAGCAATCTTTTTGAACCCTATTATTGTTGGTAATCTTCTCATCAATCTTGCCGCACTATACTATTTCCGCCTTAAACTACCATTCGCACCTCACGCAGACTTCAGATACATATACCCCATTCTTGTTTCTTTCATTTTCTTTCTCCTTCCATCCTCCTTCCAAATATTAAATAACAAATTCCTCAGAAATTTCACCTTTTCCATTCTCTGGGCTTTTCCAATAATAAGTATCATTTTCTTTCTTACTATCTGATATTGGCGGAGGGGGCGGGATTCGAACCCGCGGTATCTTGCGATACGGAGGTTTAGTAAACCTCTACACTAGACCACTATGTGACCCCTCCAAGTGAGCAAATGAAGATTACGAATCTTCATGTGCGAGCGCGGAGAGGTTACATACGAAGTATGCTGACCCCTCCTTGGCGGAGAGCACAGGGGTCGAACCTGTTAGAGCTTACGCTCATCAGTTTTCAAGACTGACGCATTACCGTCCTGCCCGCTCTCCACAGGCTATATTTTATCATTCGCGAAGCTAGTTAAACGAGAATAACTGTTAAAATAGGGTTTGTTGGAGGCGTCCGATAGCGGTTATTCGAGCGGGTTGCTAACCCGCGGCCTAACAAGGCCTCGTGGGTTCGAATCCCACCGCCTCCGCAATAGAAAATTCTCGCTTTATGTGAGAATTTTTTGTTGCCATGTGGGATTCGAACATGCCGGAAGCAGTTTCGTAACGAACCTGCTGAGGCCGGTCCTGAGGCACCACAGGTGACCATGCGGAATCTATCCCCCCGCCTCCGCAAATATTGGAAATCAAAATCTGATAATTTCTGCTTTATCTGTTTGGGTGTTATAAATAGCGACACTAGCCTCTTCAGTAATTTCACTCTCACACGCAAAGCTGGTTGAACCAGGGTTAATAATCAGCGTTTTTCCAACCACTTCATTTCTAACTCTATGCAAATGCCCAGTGAAAATTATGTCGTATTTTTGACAGTCGATTAACGCGTTTAATATATCAAAATCATCACCGTGATAAATAATTGTTTTTTTATTGTCAATGTCAAGTTTCAGAGTGACCGTCTTTGGCCATTCAATTGGATTCTTCATTCGATGATTACTCACGATTATCCTTTTGATGTCTCCATGGTTATTTCCAATAACACTCTTCACCGGAATGTTAAATCCCTCCATTTCTCTATCAAAAAATTCTAAAGTAAAGGGGGAACACCAATCGCCGCAATGAATAAGCATTTCAACTTTATTTTCTTTAAAAATTTGAATAGCCTTTTTTAATCCCTGAAGATTATCGTGGGTGTCAGAAATAATTCCTATCAACATTTCTTTATTATATCTCCTTCATTTTTTTAAATTCACGTACCTTAATAAAATTTCTGGCTGCGTCCTAAGCTCCCCGCAGACTTATCTTCTTCTCAACAAAAGAGATACCACAAAAACGACTAGAGAAATTAACACTATTGTTCCTCCGGTCGAAAGATTTAGATAAAACGAGACGAATATCCCCGCCACCACCGAAAATATGGATATCAATTCCGCAATTACAATCGTCTTCATAAAACTCCTCCGGAACTGTAAAGCCGTCACCACCGGTATCACCATCAGTGCCGATATCAATAGTACTCCCACGATCGGGATCGACAGCGACACCGTTAATGCCGACAGTATGATCAGCAGGGTATTGATCATTCTGGTGGGAATGCCGCTCACCTGAGCCGACTCCTCGTCAAAAGAAATGTAAACCAGCTCTTTATAGAATAAATACAATACACCGGCTACCACTGCCCCCAAACCTCCAATGATATAGAGATCCATTTGCTTAACTGTCACGATCGATCCAAATAAATAATTTAGTAGTCCCACGTTAAAGCCGTGTGCCAAACTGATAAGAACTACCGCCAAGGCAAGACTCCCGGACAGGAATATTGCCAACGCCGACTCGCCATAAACTTTCTTGGAGCTTCTTAACCTTTCGATCACGACAGAAGACAAAACTGTGGAGACCATCGCGGTCACTATTGGATTGATTTGAAATAAAAATCCGACAGCTATTCCGGCCAAAGACACATGAGCCAAAGTATCGGCGATCAAAGAATACCGCCTCAGTACCAAAAACATGCCGATCAGAGGAGCAATCATTCCGATAATGATTCCGGCTTCCAATCCTCGTATAGCAAAGCCATATTGAAATATATCAAGCATGTTCGTGGTGATGATGAATAAACTTCTTGTCTCCATAAAGCCTTTCCAGATCCCCTTTTACAAAATTCTTGGGATCATCGTCGTAACTCAAGCTTCTATTTACAAAAGCAATTTCTGTCACCTCATTTACTACGGCCTCAATATCGTGAGAAATGAAAACTAGAGTAATTTCTAGTTCGTGATTAAGTCTTTTAAGAAGCTGGTAAAACTGATCCTGTGCCAGGACGTCCACTCCCGCCATTGGTTCATCCAAAAATATCACTTCGGGTTGCCCGGCCAAAGCTCTCGCAATAAACACTCTTTGTTGTTGTCCTCCCGAAAGGTCACCAATTATTCTATCCCTAAACTCATACATCTCTACTTGCTTTAGAGATTCGTTGACAATTTTTTTATCATCTTTGCCCAATGACTTAAATAATCCTCGTTTGCCGTATCTTCCCATGGCCACCACCTCATATACGGTCGCCGGAAAGTTTACATCGAAGTTGATCACTTTCTGAGGCACATATCCAATCTTAGATCGATCTTTAAAATCGCGGATCTCCTGGCCAAACATCCTTACAGATCCGGCAGAGGGTTCCAGAAGCCCCAGCATTATTTTTATCAAAGTAGTTTTACCGCCGCCATTTGGACCGATCACCCCCAGATAATCTCCTTTGTGAATGTTAAGATTCACTTTCTCCAACACCAAATCTTCGTTATAGGCAAACGACACCCCTTCAACTTCAATAATATTTTTTGTATGGTCTACCGGCATTCTAATGCGGTTCTCAAATTTGCTAAATTATCTTCCATGATCGTTAGGTAATTTTTACCTACAGCAATATCATTATTATCGATTCCTTCGATCGGGTCCAATACCAAAGTTTTTGCCCCTACTTCTTCAGCAATTGTTTCGGCCAATTTTGGACTAATCAGTCTTTCAAAGAAAATGTATTTTACATTATTCTTCCTAGCAAACTGTGCCACTTCAGTCAGTTGTTTCATTGAAGGTTCCTCATCGGGAGAAATGCCCGATATTGCTACCTGTTTTAAACCAAATTCTCGGGCTAGATACCCAAATGCCCCATGAGAGACAATGATCTCCTGATGAGTACAGTTGGACAGACCATTTCGAAAGTCCACCGTCATCTTTTCCAGCTTATTCTCCAATAATTTTTCGTTTTCCATATAGTAATCACGGTTAAGTGGGTCGATTTGGACCAAACCGGACAATATCACCCTGGCCTCTTGTTTGGCCAGCTCCGGCGATAACCATACATGAACGTCATTCTCTATCATTAGATCTTTTGCCGCCTCGACCACCAATACATTCTTCAATTCGCTTTTCACTTTTTTTACCCATCCTTCAAAGTTTTCTCCATTAAGAATCAGCAGTTTTGCTTGTTGTATCTCCACCATATCTCTGGCTGTAGGTTCGTATTCGTGTGGCTCAACTCCCACCGGCGTCAAATTTTTCACCGCAATCTTCTCTTTTCCGATTTCATCAGCCAGAAAAGCCAAAGGATAAAACGAAGCTACCACTGAAACCCTTGTTGTCCCCACTTCCGTACCTCGCTCGGAAACTATTTGCCACATCCCCATACCCATAATCAAAAAAACACAAACCAAGATTAGACCCAAAATAAAATCACGCTTCACACTAAATATTGTAGACGATTAATGAGCAAGTGCCAGCCCCCACACCACCTCCGCTCCAGCTTTTTTCAGCATTTTTGAACACTCCCGCATATCGGCACCGCTGGTGAAGACATCATCGACGAGTAACAATTTCTTTTTTCTGAGTTTTCCCTTCCACTCATTCCCAACCACAAAAGCACCCGATATATTGTTCTCTCGCTCCTCTCTGGTTTTCATCATCACCTGTTGCTTCGTATTCCTCTTTCTTTCTAAGATATTCTCCACCGGAACCAATAACTTTGAACCAACAACTTCGCCCAACTCCCTGGCCTGATTAAACCCTCGCCAATTCTCTCTATAGAAATAAAGAGGAACCGGAATTAAAAAATCAAAGCATTCTCCGGTTTCAAATCTGAAGTCTTTCAACGCAATACTAATCAGCTCTCGGTTAAACCCATACTTTATTCCATCTACCACCGCTCGAGCTATTGGTTCTTGGTATTCATAAATCGCAATAAGTCCGTCCATACCATATCGGTCCTTACACCTTGAGTGGGTCCATCCCATGAGAGATCCCTCTCCGCACATCGGGCAAATTTGGTCCACAAAATCTAGTCTGTTTTTACACTCCTTGCACAAAAAACTTCCACCAATTCCACACCCCACACACACCTTTGGAAAAACAAAATCTATTATCGCCTCCCAGATCATACTCAATCTTACCCATCAAACAACCAATTACCAAGAACCAAGAACTTATCCGTATAATAGAGCTATGTTGGCTCAGAATAAAAAGGCATTTTTTGATTACGAGGTAATTGAGTCATTTGAGGCTGGAATTGAATTATCCGGATCTGAAGTAAAAAGTATCCGAGGAGGGGGAGCAAACTTTGCGGGTGCCAGGATCCTTATTAAAGAAGACGGTACCTATCTCATTGGCCTCAACATTCAGAAGTATAAGTTCACTACTTCCGAGAGCTACGACCCGGCACGGACCAGAAAACTCCTTCTTCACAAGAAGGAACTCGTGGCTATGCAGTCGAAAATGAGATCGGCCGGTTTGACTTTGGTGCCTATGAAGCTGTATAATAAGGGTAGTCTCGTAAAGGTGCAGGTAGCTCTAGTTCGAGGCAAAAAGAAGTTTGAAAAACGTGAGTTGATTAAAAAAAGAGTCTCAAACTTGAGCCTGGCGAGACGTTTAAAAAACCAATAGATGAAAGGACAAAAAATGGACCTGTTCTGGACAAAAATCATGCCTGAGTGTGTTTCCAAGTATCCTTGGGGTGGTGAATTTACGGCCAAAATGAGCTTAAAAAAGTATCAAGAGGGCATCAAGGCGAAGATTAAAGTCATGGATGAAAATGAATTTGACCTTTTTTTGGCCGCGGTTGTAATGCAAGCCAGCAGGGACCAAATGATGGGTGTCAATTTAACCGAAAAAGTTGGTTTCCTCAGAGGTCTTCGTGCCTAAACATTCGTCTCTGTTAAACCATTTTGCATCGTGCGAGCCTACCAAAATAGTTGTCATTTACGCTCATTCGTGGTATATTATAGGTATTGGGGACGACAGGAATCGATGGAATAGTACGTTTACAGTCGCAAGCCTCCTTTGGTAATAGGAGTCAAAAAGACCAAAATACAACTGTCAATAAAGAAGACAAGTTACTTGGTTTCGTTGCTAGTGGAGTAAAATCCCTCGCTAATGAGATCAAATCTTTCGCTCCCGTTTACGCTTTTGCCTAAACTGTAGCTTAAAGACGTCTGAGAGAATAGTGGATCCCGGGCTCTCACTCAGGCGAAAAAACACCGGATTGAATGCTTCAAGTTTGATTTAGGCTTGAGGACTAACTTATTCTAAGTCGACCATAAAGTGTTCTTGTTTGCCTGAAGCTTTATGGAAAATCGGCAATCTAAGCTTGTAGACTCTGTATCCATATTATTTCAGACGAGGGCTCAATTCCCTCCGTCTCCACAAATATCAAAAATCCTTCCTTTATGGAGGGATTTTTGATATTTAGGGAGGGAATTGAGTGGCGGAAGCGCGACGGCGCTGAGCCGGGTCCTGAGAAACTTTCAGCAGAAAGTTATCGCAGGAATTCTCTCCGTCTCCACAAACAAAAAGTCCACCCTTGCGGTGGATTTTTTGGGTTATTTCAACACCCCCACAGTTCCACCTATCAATACCATCAGTGCACCCTGTCTGTCAAACTCAATATCCGAAGCCTCAACCAATCTACTTGATTTTAGAATCTGGTCACAAACTCCTGTATCCTTGCTACAAAGAATCACCACACCATTACTACTACTCAAAAGTGCCAATCTAGAACCTTCCTGTTCCACCGCAATGCGGGTGATTTTTATATCCACAGGAACGCCGCTTAATGAAAATGGCTCTCTTGATCCTCTTCTAAATCTTTCCACTTGTCCTTTTTCGGAAACGACCCAAATATCACTGTCCATCGCCATATCCACCGGCTCGAAACCAATCAACTGATCCTGTTTCAACCATCTGGTTCGATCACCAAATTCTTCTCCAACTGCCGAATATTTATAAATTTCTTTATTACCTTGATCAAGAATATAAAGATTCCCTCCAAAATCACCCATAGTCACCGGTTTGGATACCGCCGAATCGAACTTAATCAAATCTACCCCCGTCATCGCATTTCTAACACCTCCATTATTTAAAACCATTATTTTACTTCCCACTCCAACGACACCGATCCACCCCAAACCCTCCCCTTTTCCAGCCACCACTTTAATATCTTTTGTTTTTACCTCTGCCGTCATAATTACCCCCATTGAAGAGTCAAGAACCAAAAGCCTATTGTCATTACCAAACCCCAATCTATTCCCTTTAAATCCCTGCCGTACCAAATCGATTTTTAAAATTTCTTCGATTAGGCTTTCTTTTTCCCCAGAGGCTACAGTCCAACCATCATTAATCTTTTTATCCAAATCCAGCAATTCTATTTTGAATCTACTGTCAGAAAATTGACTTTTTTTCAAATCGAAACTTGTTCTTATATCTTCAATCAGCTTCTTTGCCCCCGTAGGGTTAATCGACACCAAACTACTTGCCTCCAAAAGGCTTTTTTCGATTGGCTCGGAAAAATTTTTCCATTCCTTTAACTCAGCCGCCCTCTTCATTTTTACCGAACCGGTAATCAAGCTCAGCGCTAGCACCAACAAAAACAAAATACCCAACCACATAGACCATTTTTTCCTTTTACTGACCACGCTTCTATCCTCAAGCATCTTTTGTTTTATCGGATAAAATTTCATCCACCAATTGATCAGTTTTTCTTTTAATCCTAAAGGTCCAACAATTCTATCTTCGGCCAAGTCCGGGGTGCTACTTTGTCTACTATCCACCACGGGCATTCTTTCCTCGATTTTTGACTTTTCTACTGCTTCCACCGTATCTAATGAGCTTTTCTCGGCAACCTTACCAAAGTCGAAAATCATCCCGGCAAAGGCGCTATCATCCTCTCTCAATTCCTTATTCCACTTTGAGATCATATCTTCGGTAGCTCTAGACATTTCATCAGAAATTTCTTTTTTGAGTCCTCCGGTAAAAATCACCAATTTATCACCTTCTTCAATATTCCCTTTGAGCACTTTTCCCGGTAGTAAATTGGCAGATAAATTAAAGTCTTTCTGACTACGTGTAAGTACTACCTCGGCCACTCCCCATTTAACAATTTTCAACAGCCGTTTTTCTCCTTCTGAGTTTATCCACACCCAAACACCAGATAAGTCAGAATAATTTTTCCTCCAATTTTCTCCAAAATCGGACAATTTACCTACAGAATCCAATCTATTAAAATAGGCTTCCACCCACGCCATCAGCTCTGAGTCTCTTTCCGCCCAATTATCCTTATTTTCTCCGAAAACAACTCCAAACAAAGCACCTTTATTATTAAGTTCTGAATCGTCAAATGGAATTCGCGCATAAATTTGGGCCCAACCATTTGCCCCTTCTTCGTTAACAATTCTCCAAAAAGACAGTCCTAAACCGGTATTCATTGTTGGGCAGATGTTCCTTTCCTAAGATAATAGTACAATAACAGTCACAAAAAGCGAGAATAAAAAGTATCCCCAGGTTAAAATTTTTAAGCTTTTTCCTATGGGGAGATTAACCACCCTATCCATTAAACTCTCTTGCCTGACCATGATAAGGGAAAGTATCAAAAAAAGTACCATCGATATCTTCACCATAAAACTCACAATCATACTGAGGCTTATTGTTATTCCGGGAATTATTTCCATGGTTTTTCTGCCTCTTCTGTTAATTGAGAAATTATGCCAGCCACCTTATCTGGAAAAGCCACTGCCTCAAAAGTAAAGGCCGACATCTCGCCTGCTGTGTCCGGTGTTCTTTGTTCCGATGCGGTCTGAATAATCACGTCCCCATAATTAAAAAAACTCGCCAATATCCCTTTCTGGGTGTAATTGACATCTTCAATTCTGGAAATCTGAGCCACGTTTACAGTTTTACTCAAGAGACCTACAAAGTCTACATCCACCAACCTCTCATTGGTAATGATGTAGACGTTATAAAACCACATAAGGAAACTTTGTATTCCAAAGAAAATTAGCCCCATATACCATAGCATTGAGAAGCTTATCAGAGTGTTGCCATCCAAGGCCTGTAAAAAGGGGAACTCCCCCCAAACAAACGGAATGACCGAGGCAAAACACAACATGGCTATCCATCCCAAATTGGTTACAAGGTGTCTTCTTCCCAACACCAAAACAGTTTCATCATCTTGCTGAGATTCGAATCTAAACCGGTGGGGACGAGGCACACAAGATCCGAAGGAGCTTCTCGAAAAACTCTCTCTCAATAGTTTTTTTATCTCCTCTGATTCTCCTTTTACGTTTTCCGCTTTAAAAACTTCCGGCATACCTAATTGTACCAAAACTTATCACGATTAATTGGTGCAGGGGCGCAAGCCAACAACCGCACGCAGGCGGGACCCGGTACTCCAGGGAGATCCGAGTACGGTTTTGGCGCGGCCCGAACCAACAACCTATTTTTTTTCAATATTAAACAGTCCACTCTTAAGAGAGATCCACCCGGGAGCTCTCACGTTGAACACCTTCAAAAAATCAGAACCGGATAACTCTACCGAACCTTTATTGGTCTCAAAACGAACATTGGTGGTATATCCCCCATCTGAATAAGTTACGTTTACCCCACTAACGCTTTCATATCCTCCCCCTAATCCATCAGATTTATTTCTCATCTCGCTAATACTATAAGGATTATCCCCTCCGCATCCACCCAGAGGTAACACTCTTGAATCCGGTCCATTTTTCAAAACTTTCCAAGCATTCAAAATATCCGCCATCTCTTCTGAAGTTAACCATGGATGGTTCTTGCCACAACTAGCACCACTGCTTCCTTTATACCAAGCTTTATAAAACCAAGGACTTCCGGCTATTTTTTCATAGGCTTGAGAAGTCCATCCGGCTCGACCGGAAGATGTATCCCAAAAACCGGGAGTATTATAACTACTTCCATTCTGTAAATAAGCTAGGGCATTGTATGGTTCTTGATATCCTCCTGAAGTTGAGGCATACCAAGCACTTACTATTTTTCCATCTTTGTAGAGAACCCAACCTTTGGTAGCATTCACAGCCTCTTCCCACTTTCCTCCTTTGTTGCTGTTTTTGTAAACTTGACAGGCTTGTGTAGTACATATATTTCCTCCGGTTCCTTCTCTGGTCCAAGCCAAAGCATAACTTCTGGCCGCTACTGCTTGTGCTTTTAAGGCTTCAAACCCTCCCTCGTCTCCCCAAGAATTGGGCACTTCATAAACTCTTTTTACATAGGTTTCAATGTCCATTCGTCCGTATCCGGCGACTCCGATCTGTTTCCCGGTGTCATAATCTTTTTTAATCTCTACTCCACCATAATAAGCACGTAAAATATCCTCAGAGTTCTGTCCTGATTTTGCCCGTCCATAAGCTCCATATTGGCTCATCCCCTTGAAATGCGGTGCCCCAAAAGAAAAGGCGGCAAAGGCCGGAGAAAATCCGGGGTTGTAGTCGGGACGGCTATTGGGATCATCGGCCAATGGGACGTCTCCCACACTGGTTGAAAACGTTCCTTGTTTCTCTGCCATGATTGCCGCTTGTTTTGCCGAAAGTTGGGCTATCTTTCCCGACAGGTCGGCTTGATAGGCTTTGGCTTTTTTAACTTCTCCTAAGAAAAAGGTATTTTGTTTGTCTAGCTCGGCCTGAAGTTTTGATAGTTGCGTCTTTTGTAGTTCCAATTGTTTCTTATCTGCCTCCAACTGTCCTATCTCCTGTACCAGATTTACAATTATTTGCTTGTCCAAGTCACTTGTCTCTTGTCTAAGTGCCATCTCCAATCTTGTTTCCCCCATGCCGGAACTAGATAACAAACTTACCCACAATGGCTGTGATCTTAGACGTATATACATTTCCCGGATCTTCACCGCCAACACCAAATATTGAGTCGAAACCTGATCTTCTCTTTTCTCTATTTCCCCTTCGGTAATTCTTAATTTTGATGTTGCCACGTTTATTTGTAATTGAATTGACTTCAAACGGGCACTTAATTTGTTTATTTCGACTTCAAGCGGCTTCGTCGCCGACCGGCTCATCTCCAAAGATTTATTTAGCTCGCTTATTTGAACTCCAAGACAATCAACCAAGGCTTGATCACTCTTACCATCGCAATTCGTATCCGCCCTCACCAAACCCGCCTGTCGTGATAGACCAGCGAAAACACTCAATAATGTCACCAATACCAATAAATATCTCCACTTCATCTCCTTTAGTTTAACCTATGGATAGTCGCTTCATGTTAAAATTATCTTGCATGAACAATCTCTTCCGGCTTTTCGCCATTATTTTTCTATCATTGATTCTTTTACCTTCAAAGTCCGCAAATGCGGCTTTTATTACCCCTCAAGGATCTTGTGGATCTGACGAGGTGGAAACAGCAATCGGCTGTATTTCTACCTCAGCCGATACCGGAGGAACTTCATTTTTCACTTCTGTCATCAAAATAGCGGTTGGTTTAGGAGGTGGACTCGCTCTTGTCCTCATGCTCTTTGGCGTCTTTATCATCACCACCTCAGCCGGCATTCCAGACAAGCTAAAGCAGGGCCAGGAAATCATCACCTCCGCCATCTCCGGACTAATATTTATCATCCTTTCCGTCTTTTTATTAAGACTCATTGGGGTCGACATTCTTGGTCTCCCCGGACTAAAATAAATTATGTCACTAATAAATCTGGTTCTGGCAGCTGACGAAGTAGATATCTCCGGCCTCGAGAGAAGTACCACCACCGCACTTAACATGAAATCTTTTACCGATTTGGGTAGTTTGTTCTCTCGAGATCTTCTAAACCTAGTCTTCATTCTCGTCGGACTTCTCTTCTTCGCCAGTCTGGTTATGGCCGGTTGGGAATACATGATGAGTTCCGGAGATCCGAAGAAGGTGGCCGGAGCCACAACTAGGTTTATGAACAGCCTGCTTGGTTTGATTATGTCCTTTGTAGCCTATCTAGTTGTCAAGATAGTTCTTTCTTTCTTAGGTATCGGCAGTCTAATTTAATCTACTTTGGTATAATTTCCCAGATGGATACCCCAATCAAACATATTGCGATTATGATGGACGGTAACCGTCGCTGGGCCAGAAGCAAGGGGATGGACCCCGTCAAAGGCCACGAATACGCCGCCAACCATACCATAGAGCCTTTAATAGAAAAGTGTGTCGATCTTGGTATCCCTTATGTTACTTTCTGGGCTTTCTCTACCGAAAATTGGAAAAGAGATGAAAATGAAGTAAAGGGAATCCTTGATATTTTCCGGATCGCCTTTGGATCACTTGCTTTCCGTTTTATCGCTAGAGGGGCCAAGCTACAAATATTGGGCGATATGACAAGATTCCCGGAAGATATCGCCAAAAAGACACTCGAGGTTATTTCCAAATCTGCACACAACAACAAAATAACTGTTTCTTTCGCCTTAAATTATGGAGGAAGAGACGAAATTGTAAGAGCAATCAAAAAAATTGTAGATGAAAAAATTCCCTCCAATCAGATAACGGATGAGACCGTTTCGAGTCATCTGGACACTGCCGGCATGCCCGATCCGGACCTGATAATCCGTACCGGCGGAGAACGCCGTACCTCAGGATACCTCCCTTGGCAATCTGTTTATTCGGAGCTATATTTTACCCCCACTCTATTCCCCGACTTCACTCCCGACAAGTTCATGGAAGCGATCGACGACTTCACCCAAAGAGATCGTCGCTTCGGCGGGGATTCCACCCCAAAGACGAAATAGAATCTCGTCAGTCGCCTCTTGGGTAAAACCTTTTCTTTCAAAGTCATGACGGATCTGTTCATAGTTTCCCCTTAATGGTATCGATCCTCCTGGGTATTTATAAACATTCATATTCGACCCCTTCAATACTTTTTCTTTTCCATCAAATCTCATTCTCGAAGGTTGTTCTCTCCAATGTCTTGGTATTTCCATAAAATAAATACTAAAACCCTCTTTCTCCCAAACACTCTCACATTTCCCTCTCCACCATATACCTCGCAATTCCCTCCAAATAATCTATTGCCCCACTATTCAGCCCTCTTCCTCGTAATTTAGTCGCAGTTTCGGCCGCCTTCTCGGCATAATTTTTAGCCACCTCTATCGAATATTCATATGCCCCGCTTTCGAGGATCGCCTTCTTTGCTCCGTCAATTGCCTTTTTATTCGCCCTTAATTTTCCCCAAACTTCTCTCAAGCTATTCTTCTGATCTTCTGTTCCCATTTCCATGGCTTTTACCACTAGCAAAGTTACTTTTCCCTGTAACAAGTCAGAGTTGGCCGACTTTCCCGTTTTCTCCTCATCACCATAAACACCAAGGACATCATCTTGTAATTGAAAAGCAATTCCCCCGTCTACCGCATACTCTCGTAATACATTCAAAACTTCCGGTGAAAGCCCGGACAGTGATCCTCCGATAATTAGTGGATTTTCAAAAGTATATATAGCCGTCTTGGCTCGGTGTAAGCTCATCACTTTCTCTTCCGTCATCTCCCCTAATTTTGAAAGGCTTGCGTCATACGCCTGCCCAAAAGCAGTATTGGTAATTCCTCGAAGAAATTGTTTCATTACTCTGCTGGTTGTTATTTCATCAAAACCACAATCCAGCAACCTTTCGAAACCCAAACACAAAACCGCATCCCCAAGACAAACAGCCATAGACTCTCCATGGTGATCATCTCCATCACCAAAAAATATTTGCGTAGTTGGGCCACCTCTTCTGACCAAATCTCTATCCATAAAATCGTCGTGCATAAGTAAAGCCGTATGAACCAACTCTACCGCCTCTGCCGCCCTCCACACTTTCTCCGTTTCTGTCTCGAGTTCTTGATTTCTTGATTCCTTGGGTTCTTGCCCCAGTTGATATCCATAAATCACAAAGCCTGCTCTTGCCCTCTTTGCCGATCTAAGGTTATGTTCCTTTGCGTGCAGTAGCATTTTTTTAATTAAGTCTTTTTGGGTATCATTGAAACCAAAATTACTCCGTATTTCCTCAATCCAATATTTTCCTAGTCTCGAATCCGCTTCCTTAGCCACCTCTGCCAATCTTTTTCTTGCCCATTGTCCAAGCTTGTTTGTTTCCATGTCTCTGATTTTACTGTAAAATGGCACTAGTATATGCTTTTCAATACCGCCATTGCTGCCGAATCATTAGAGAACATTTATGCTCCGGCCAAGGTAATGGGCGGAAGCGGTGCCACTCTATCCAATCTCATCAATCCATTGATATACAACATTCTCATTATCTCTGGGGTTATGGCTTTTATTGTTATTATTCTTGCCGGTTTTAATTACATCACGGCTAGCGGAGACAAAGGCAAACTAGAGCAATCTCAGAACATGCTAAACTATGGCATACTCGGATTAATCCTTGTCGTCACAGCTTTCCTAATCACCCGAGTTATGGGTGCCGTCATCGGTTTTAAATTCTTTTAACCATGATCAATATAATAAATAAGCTCATCGTCAAATCAGCCCAAGCCGCAGATGTAGTTGGTACCATCGATCTTCCCGCCGGAATTCCCAAAGAAACTACTCAAACCACGGATATTATTTCAGCTCTGGTTCGTTTTATAGTCGTCATCGCCGGAATTTTTGCTCTTTGGAATCTCTTAACAGGCGGACTCGCCTTTATTTCCTCCGGAGGAGACAAGGGCAAATTGACCGAGGCTCAAAACAAAATTCAAATGAGTCTTGTGGGATTGGTCATCATTGCCGCTAGTTTCCTGATCATTGCCATTGTCAGCAAAGTCCTATTTGGAGACTTTGGAGCGATTTTGGCTCCCAAATTAAAATCTATCTAATTTATGATGAAAATAATTACTTCAGCTCTCGCCTCCACCGATATCCCCCTAGGCAGTGAAGTTGGAGGGGTTGGTCCTTTTCAAACAGCCATCAGTGGTGGAGTCCAAAGTGGTCTCGGAACATTTCTTTCGAATTTAGTCACTACCATTACCGTTGTCGGCAGTATCGCTTTTGTCATTTATTTCTTTATCGGAGCCCTAAAATGGATTACTGCCGGTGGTGACAAAGGTAAGGTTTCCGAAGCCCAGGCTCAAATGACTCAAGCCGCCATTGGCTTGATCGCTATTGTTGCTTCCTTCTTCATTATCGGCATCGTCGGAGCCGTCCTCGGTCTTGACATTCTTAATCCATTTAACGCTCTAAAACTCTAAATATTATGGCCTATCAAGTAATACCCACAGCTTATGCCGCGAACGAAATAGTCAACAAGGCTCTATCGCCCAAAATACCTCAGGACCCAGGAGGTGGTCTCGCTTTTTATATTGCCACTCTTTGGCAAACAGTTATCACCGTTGGTGGAGTCGCCTTCATTATTTATCTTGTTTGGGGAGGAATTGAGTATCTCACTTCCGGAGGTGACAAAGCCAAGATCGATGACGCCCAGAAAAAAATTACCAGTTCGGTTATCGGTGTCGGCATTCTGGTCGCCTCGTACGCCATCACCTATTTTATTCAGGCTGTTTTCAAAATTAATATTCTCAAACCAGTCTTCCCCAGCGCTTTATGATATTTTCAAAAATTTCTCAAATTTTTGCCGCAGATATCGAGTTGCCAATCGGCGAAATGGCAACCAAAAACAATTTCTTTGGCTACACTTGCATTGGACATTTGGTAAGCAATCTCGTCGCCGCCGCTTTTATCATCTCCGGTATTGCTTTCTTCGTTTACCTTGTCATGGGAGGTGTACAGTGGCTCACCTCAGGAGGAGACAAGGGTAAGATCGAATCCTCTCAAAAGATGATCTCAGCTGCCCTCATTGGCCTCGCCATTGTCGCCTCCAGTTATGCGGTCTATATGATCGTGCTTGAGTTTTTCGGTATAAATCTGGATGCTCTATGTACCGAGAATCCTCTCGGCAATTGACAATCACAAAATCATATATAATACTTATAAATACGAATAGAAATTATTAAAAACTAAAAAAAATATGTCTCTAATATCCCAAGCACTAGCAGCAGGCGGCACCATCGGAGTTCCCCAGCCTACCGGTATGAAGATCACCGACATCGGTGTCCTTATCAGTAGAGTCATCTCCGTCGCCTTCATAGTCGCCGGTATTCTCACTTTTGCCTTTCTCGTCATGGGTGGTATAGAGTGGCTCACCTCCGGTGGAGACAAAGGTAAAACCGAAACCGCCAGAAATCGCATCACCGCCGCAGTGGTCGGACTTGCTATCGTCGCCGCCTCATGGGCTCTGATGAAACTCATTGCTTACTTCTTTGGCGTGGACGTCTTCGAAGGAAACATCAACATCCCCAAACCTTACTAATTGAAATACCTAGGGGTTTGATTCATCAAACCCTCATTTTAAAAATCCCGGACTTCCGGGATTTTTTGGTTTAGTATTCCGAACCATCAAACAAAAAATATACAATCTGAAATATACAATGTAAAATAACCTCATGTCCTTCCAATTTGTTCCCCAAGCATATGCTGCAACCAAATGGACCGGCGAATGTATCGGCATCGTTGCATCTCAAGGTAGCGGAGGGAACATGGAGGTCGCCACGATTCAAGGCATCACCTGCCTCCTCAAAAACGTACTTCAACCCCTCCCCGCCCTATTGGCACTTGTGGCTGTCGGAATCATCATCATGGCCGGAATTCGACTCACAACAGCAGGGTCGGACCCCAAAGCAGTCGCCAGCGCCTGGTCTATGTTTACCTGGGCGGTTATCGGCCTAATACTCCTCGCCGTTGTCTGGCTGGCCTTAGTTCTCATTGAGAACTTTACCGGCGCCAAAGTCACTCAGTTTGGTATCTAAACTCTTACCTGATACGAAGTATAATTATTTCAGTGAAGAAATTTGTTTTAATTATCCCCATCTTTATTTTTCTGAATTTCTTTTTTTTCAAGGTCATTTTTGCCGCATCTTTTTCACCCACACCCTCCCTCTCACCCTCACCCTCCTCGTCAGAGCCCAATCCCGGCCCTCCCGTCGGCATTACTTGCGGCAACACCATGTGCCTTGCGGGAGAAGTGTGTATCAAATACCCCATGGATCTAGATCTTCACTGCGTCCCCCAATCCATCATTGACGACCCCATTACTCCTATCGGAGACAACCCCGATGTTCCCGAAGATTGCTGGAAACAGTTGGGGTCTCAAAACGGCATTTTTCCGCCGAACAGCAGCTGTTGGAATCACTTTCAAAATGCACAGGTAGATATCATGCAATACGAAAGGACTTGTATCTATGAACCTATCGCCCATTACAGTTCCAAGAGATACTTAAATTCTGATACTCCGGACATTGACCAGCCTTTTTCCAAATGTGGTATCGGCGATTCTGGCCCGGGTGGACCACCGGCCCCTGGCGGAGCAGATCCAGAGTGTCTCATTGCCATGCTCGTCTACACCGACGTTCGCGAAGCCGAAACCGGCAGTTATGGTCCCAGTCCGGACACCGAAGCTAATTACTCAGCCGATTTTATTGCTCAAAATTATCTCTACACTTCACTTTTTGGTCGCCCCATGGATCTTTCGGACAGCTACGATCCACAAAACAATGCCGGCAACGATGGTCGCCCGACCAGAGAGGCTTACCGCACTTATTGGCGCCTATTACCGGCCTCCAACCAAGCCAATCTTCGTTCATTTGTCTTAAACATGGCCAACAAAGATCAAATCGACAATATTAACTTCGACTTCGTCGATCGTAATGGTCTCAAGAAAAAAACCGACTTCAAAAAACTCTACAATGCTCTAAGTAAACAGGTCATTCTCTTTTGGCATTGGCCATTTATCCGTGTTGGCTGTCTTACAGATTATCCCGTCTGTCCCGAATACGCCCAGGCCACCGAATCCCTGAAGCCCATGTTTCAGGAACTCAGAGAGCTGGCCCTTGATTTAGACTTAGGTTTTCTCGCCGACGCAGCTATCTTGACATACGAAGCCGCCATCAGCGCCTTTGGTAACGATCTTGACGGACCATACGCCGCTTTTGTACCTTTCGACTTCAACAGTACTAGAAGTTACATCGTCAAAAAGAAAGACGAAAAAGAAGAGTCATATTACGGAGACTATCCTTGGGCACCATATCTGATTGACGCGGATAATGCCGGTCGTTATGGCACAAACAAACCCGGTCTTACTAATGTTTCTAGAGAAAGCGTTCCCTATGTCGGGGCTATCTATCAGGGGCTTCTCTCCCCCAAGTTTGGCATGTTTCCCGCTCTTCAACCACAATGGATCGTTGACAAATATGCTAGCCCAAGTGGCATATCGGACTACAGGATCGGAAACACCCTCCAAACTTTACCTGAAGTAAAACTTGCTCAAAAAGGATATTTGGAGCGGGTTAAAGAAGAGACTATTGCCATCGTCACCAACCCCTTTGGCTGGCTATGGAACAAAATCACCGATTTTTTTACCAACGACGAATTGAAAAAGGTTGGCTATACCGAAAATGAAATCGACAACTTAAATGAAAAAGTAAAAGATGGCTATGCCAACATCACCTGTCCCCTCCCTGTCAGTTATCATCTTATTGCCCCGAAGACCGCCGCTGGCGATCGAGGAGATCCGAATCAAAGACCTGCCGACGACCATCACCAAGTACTTTCAATTCGGGGTGACAAACTTTCCTGGAACTACGATCCTCAGTGTCATCCACCAACCGAAAAAGAAAAATGTGATGCCACTCACTGTTGGATTGAGTATGACTCTTGTCCTATCAATGAGGTAGAAGGAAGATACAAAGACCCTGGAACAGGTATGTGTTGCCGTCGTAGGTGGACTGTAGAAGGAATTTCACACGGTAAAACCTTAAATGTTCTTAACAATCCCAAACATACCGACATAAAGGAAACAGTTGTCAACAACGATCAATACTCCTTTTACAAAATGATCCTTCCGGATGGTGTCGACAAAACCGTCAATGCCAGTATCGACGCTCCCATCGCCAGACACTTTGTCTCCTACCGTGTTGATGGTGTCGACGCAGGTGCCACCGCCACTGGGCCAAACGGCAACTCCGACATCCTCAATCCGGCCGAACCAATCAATCGAGTCAACAACCTTGCTCAGGACTCGATGCATCTACTTCAAAACTGCTGGACCGTTCCCAAGTCACTCCAAAACTCCCCCCGCTGTATGCCCCTACTTACTCCCACTCCTACTCCAGCCTGTGGTACCGATCTCTCTTTCCTCAAAGGCGGATCCTGCAAACTATGTAATACCGACAAAATTACACAGTTCACTCGTTACGTTCACGAAAGCCAGGTTCCCGAAAACATTCCCAAGACTCTACAAGATATTTTGGAAACTGTAGGAAGTACTTTTAGCGTTCCTCCATCTAGTGTTTTGGCTGTTATGCTTCACGAAGGGGCCTTTAATCGTTCATTCCTTACATGGACCGATGCCAACGCCAAGGAATGGGCTGTTTGTGGTGGTGCCATGCCGATAGCCGATGGACAAATGTGTGACCCGGCTATGTATAGTGCCGAGGCCTGCAGCAGTTCTGGATCATGTGACATTTCCATTGCTGGTTTTGGTTGGAGACCATACTATTTTTGGGAGGGTGAAGGAGAGACGGCAAATTGGACGGCTGTACAAGAAATAGATCCTTCCAGAACAAAAGAAACTATCTCTCCATGCAATTTATTAGACGCAGCGGCGGCTACGGCAAAAGCGCTTTCCAGAGGTGCCGCCTACGTACCACCCACAGTTACCAGCGATACGTGTTTTGAACTTCCTATGACCAATACTTCTATCCCTGGTTCTTGTAGTTCATGGACCGATGCCACAGTGCTCCAAAGTCATGTAAGCTATGCCGGCTATTGTCCGGAAACGGGTAAAAATGGGATATATCCCCCATTAGATACTTACAAAGAAGACGTTCTCGATCCGTATCATACTTTCTCCTGCGGACAGTAGAGATCTATTTCTTCGCTTCTTTATTCCATTTTTCCTGTATAATTTTTTTAGCTATGTCCCGCCTTCAAAAATCTCTCAGCTTACTTTTTCTATCCGTATTCATAACGATTTCCGTCTTCATTGTTCCTCAAGCACAGGCAGTAGGTGGCCCTCCACTTCTCTTCAATATGGCGGTTCAGCCAAAAACTATCTTTGATTATGGCAAAGAATATTGTGATAAACGCTCCGGAGATCTCATGAATCTGGAAACCTGGTATTCTGGCAAGTGTGCACCGGGAGTAGACACCATCAGTGGTGACGGAGTTGGCTTTTCCGACATAGTCTTCTTGCAAGGTATCGAATACCTTATCGGTCCACAGTACGGCAGTTTTATAGACATGATAACCAACATCATTAAAGGTCTTGAGGCAGCCTCGAATCTAAAGCAATCCAATGCTTCTCCTGCAGAAATTCAAAACCGGCTTTCCTCAGGTTTCGATCAAGGCATTATTCCACAACTCGCGAAAATAACCACCGGACTGGTAAACACCAAACCCGCTAGTTCTATCGATTATCTTGCCTATGTCTCGTCAAACCTAAAGAATCATCACGTTATCAAAGAAGCTTTTGCCGCTGGTCCCGGTTACGGCTTCTCCTCTCTCGCCCCGATTTTACCTGTATGGCAGGCTTTTAGAAACGTTTCCTATCTTTTGTTCGCATTGGGTTTTGTTCTCTATGGTGTTATGATCATGTTTCGCGTAAAGATAGATTCCAAAACTGCCGCCACTATCCAGCTCGCTATCCCCAAACTCATCGCCACTCTCCTTATGATTACCTTCTCCTATGCCATCGTTGGTTTCCTTATCGATTTATCAACCATAGCTACTGCCATGGCCATTAACGTTCTCAAGGTTGGAGGACTTATTGTAGATGATAAACACTTCCTTATTCAAACTGCCGGTGGAAACTCTTGGCTCGGTGCAGTTGGATCGATGCTCTTAAATGGATTTACTGCCTTTGTCGCCTCTCCTTTTATAGTTTTCAATCTCCTTATTGGAGGAGCCACCGGCATGGCGGTTGCCGCCTTTATCGGCACAATTAGTCTAGCCGCTACTGCAGGTTTCTTTGGAGTTATTATGATTATCATTGTTATGATCGCTGTCATAATTTCTTACTTCAAATTGATCATGAAACTCTTCCAAGCATTCTTTAGTGTGATTATCAATCTCATTTTTTCACCAATCATTCTGCTAGGAAACTTGATGCCCGGCTCTACCTCTTTCGGAGATTGGTTGAGAAGTATTTATGGCAATCTTGCTGTCTTCCCCGTTGCCGTATTTTTCCTAACATTTTCCTATATTCTTATGTGTCAGCCTCTACTTTCGTTCATTGGAGCTTTTACCGGTCTTGGAGGAGCCGGCTGGTTGGAGGGCTTTCTTGGAGTAAAACAACTGTCCACCTTAAGTAATATCTGGACTCCTCCGATGACCATCCCGACAGGTGCCACCACCGGCACCGCCATGGGTTCTTCCGGAAGCCTAATGTTGGCAACCATTGGTTTTGGATTACTCATGATGGCCAGCAAGTACTGTGAGATGGTCGAGAAGGCCCTCAAGGTACCTCCATTCCCCTATGGCGCCGCCATCGGCGAAGCCCTCAAAGCAGGTCGAGCTGGAGAAAAGTCATGGGCTGATTCAGGCATGTGGGGAGTACCAGCCGTCGGTCGCCTGAGAACCGGCCTTGGTAAGAGTGAAAAGGTAGTAACGAGTATCGACGATACCATCAAGACATTAGGCAAACCCTAAATTTCCACTATTTCCTCCACCATCTATTTTCTTCAACAAAAAGACTCTTTGCACCGTATAAAAGCGCCTCCGTATCAACACCTTGCAACATATCATTTGCAGCATCCTTCTTTTTTCTTTCCGCAGACACCGTATTTCCGTACTTTTTTCCGTCCTTTCCCTTAACCCGTTTATACACCAGGGCATTTACATTCGCTCCTTGAATAGTTTTGTTAAACCACTTAATAAATTGTATTGCCATCTCGTTCGATTGGTTTCTCGGAAGGCCAAAGCCTAATATTCCTCCATATCCGGCTGGTTTTCCAACAACCTGAGCACTCAATCGACATTCGCCATCGGAAAGGAAATTGTTTAGGATTTCAAGAAATAACTCGTTTTGGGTGGCCACAGGCATTACCAATCTCTCCTTGGATGCATTTGAAGGATTTGCCCAGCTCCCTTGCCACATCACACTCTTCGCCCATTCGAATAGGACGGGGCCCAATTTTTTTCTGGCAATTACAAATCGATCAGCAATTTTATAACTCCACGGCTCGTGACGCTGGGTAGCGTCTGCCATGGCGTCTCTAAAAGCCGTCAATAGTTCAGGGGCGGCTTTTGTTGGGTCTGCTTTCCCGAGTTCTTCCATAGCAGTCCATGCAGTAGCTCCTTTTCCGATTTGATTCATCAGCTCTGTCTGCGGTAGATAGGTATCTTCGAACGCTCTTCCTGGGATTTCCACACCACCTTCGATTGTCAAACGCCCACCAACGAAGGGGTGGTGAATGACCTCAAGAAAGGACTTCAAATAATTTCCGCGCATTGCCGCCTCTCGACCTCCTCTGTTTGTCCACAGATCGAAACCAGGCTTAGTCCAAGATACCGGCGTTTCTACAGTAAAAACATTCACACCGCTTGGTGGCATAAGACCATCATGTAGTTGTCTATATTCAACCAACAGTCTTGTCCCTCCCGGAACAGGTCTGGTACCATCCCTCGCGATAAAATCTCTTTGAGTGTCTGGATGAACAAGTTTAAACACAGGATGGCTAATAAAGCCAAAGCCTCTATCTGCCCCCCAACACTCCGCAACCGCCAACTGCCAAGCCATTATTGCCGCATCTTTTGATATTCTGGGGTTCTCATCTACAATCTTCTGAATTTCTTCATTAAGAGTGGCCGCAGTAGAAATATCCCACAAATTCAATGCACCACTACTCAAATGTATCTTATCGTATATTATCTTCAAAGAATTGTCGATCTGATTACTATATTCTTTTTCAATTTTTATACCATTTTCACCTGTGGTCATATCTATTCCTACAACACTTCCACTCGCGTCCCTTTTTCTAAACTTTAGTTCGTTTTGTGTCGCTAGCCACTCATAGGTTGATCTAGAAAGTTTCCTACATCGGTCAACGCTCTTTGTTGACGCTTCCTCAAGGGCTTTCTTTTGTTGGGAGGCGGCTAATTCAAACCAGAAACCACTTGCCATTTGTAATTCGGCTCGTGCAACAAACTCTTTTTTCCAAAGCTCCTCCACATTTTCCGAAAATTTTCCATTTACTCTACCCATTCTCGAAATTTGCGATTTTAAGAAAATATCAAACTGTGTATCAATATTACTTTCAGGACTCAGTTTTACCACTTCAGCGATCATTCTTTCGCGCATATCAACCTCAGACATCTCATCCAATTCAATCTCAGAGCCAATTGTTTCCAGACTGTTTTTAAATCTCGCCGCTTCTTGCAATAGAGCTTCGCCTGCATTTTTACCATGTGTTCTAATCCAATTACCTAAAAGGGTTTTTTTAAAGCTAGCATCTACTTGCATTTCAACTATTTCACGTAAAGCTTCTCCGGGAGAGGCAGATCTCTCATTAATAGATAAAGCAGCCAAGGCTTCCTTGCGAAGTGTTGAAGAAACCTTATCCCCATTTTTTTTCATAAAGGCTTGCACCAGATCACTTTTAGTTTTTCCGTCAGGCATGTCCAGATAATCTCTCAACGCAGCATCTAATTCGGCGACCGCACCGCCTGGCCCCGGTTTAACCTTAGGTTTTTCGGCAGATGGTTCATTCTTTTTTGTTTCTTCACCGTCATCCGCTACGTCACCCCCAAAATCCACCCCCAAACTTTCAAGATATGAGACAGCCTTTTCCTCATTTTCCCAACCAACGTTACCACCTCCTGGTTGTCTAGTTTTGGGAGTAAAAGTACCGTCTACGTAGCCCACCGCCTCTCTCAACCTCCATCGCTCCCATGCCCCGTTAGGAGAATCTTCGTTAATATTATCCGGAAGTGAAACACCCTCTTCTTTCAATTTCCTTACCAATCCATCTCTCTCGACGGGATTCATCCTATTTCCAATTGTTTTTAAGTCATCCAATACCTGCTGTCTAGTCCTCCCCTTTTCGTGGACCGCCTCTGTCATGTCACCTACAAGCTCCCCCTCAATCGGTTTATTCGGATTTTCAGCTTTCACGACTGGAGCTTCAGGCACACCACCAACCCGAGCCAATTCAGCTCGTGATCTCGGATCACCCGGAAAAAATCCTTGTTCTGACATTTATTTTAATTCTGTTACTAGGTACATTATACTATTCCATCCGTCTTTATTCCTAGTTTATTCAGTATAGGGGCAAACGTGTCCAGCCATAGATTTCGGCCCCCTTTTGTTGTTTTGATCTTCTCCGGATCTTTGTACCACTCATAGGCCACCTTCAGGTACCCAAAGCCATAATCTCTATCCACCGCGCCTAGACCTTTCAAAATACCTATCATTTCATTCCATTTTTTCGGATCTGCCATCTCCATCAGTCCCACAAAATATTCCTCCTTTGATCTTTCGTCATCAATTGTAAGCTTATTTTCAACAGTTTCCCCACCCCTCCCCACCCCCAAATTCTTTTCCAGGAACTTCAAAGCCGCTTCTTTACTTACCCACATGTCGTTAGTCTTTCCATCCAAAAAATCAGTCGCAGATTCAATTCTCATCCTTTCCCAATTTCCAAAATCACCCTTAATGGTTGATATCTTTGGGAATTTTACCTTGTGAAGCCTTAAATTCTCAATCGCCCTCCTCCAAACTTCGTCCGAAGAAGCAATGTTTGTTGCATCTTTCAAATCCTTGACGATTCCTTCATACCAGATCGGACCTTCAATCTTTTCCTCCTTTTTCTCGACCCCATATTTACCCTTGTTCGCTCTTGCCACTATGAGGTCTTGAACCGATATTCCCATCGTGTAGTCCAATATTGGCCAAACATCTCTCCAACCATCGGGGAAAAAGGTCTCTTCATCCGATTCAAAAAATTTCTCCAACACCCCAGCCATTTTTGATCCTGTTTTCCCATCTTTTCTTGTTTGTTTTTTTCCATCAACCCAGGTAATTTCTTTAATCTTGTTCTCCTCCAATCTTCTTGTGGCTTCCCTTTTGTCCACCTCACTTCCCCCATAGAATATTCTTAGATCGTTCACCAATCCTGTCGCCAAATATTTTAATCTTTCCTCTCTCAGACCATTTTCGCTCTTCTCTACAGGTATTTTTTTTATCACTTCTCGAGATGGTACTGCTTCTTCTTTAGGAGCCTTTGATTCAAACTCTTGACTAGGTACTGTAAGAGGAACATCAATCCCCTCTTCCTTTGCTGTTCTTGCCTTTTCAAAATCTTTCCTCCTTCTCCCTCTAAGATCGGCTGAACCTTGTTCCTCATTATCACCTGTGTGTAAATCACTGATCACAGGAATTTTCCAATCCCCAATCCCTCCTCCCGAAACTACCTCCGCTTGAGGCTCAACTCCACCAGTTACAGGCTCCTTTCCTAGCTCGGCTGTAATAGATTCCAGATCAAAGTTTGCTTGAGAGTTTGGCTGGATTTGGTTCATAACTGTCTCTATGGCTACTTCATCCAGCTCCCTGATTGCTCTCATTGCTTCAACAAACCTTTCAAAATCATCTTGTCCACCATCAGCCACCACAATCTTATAAACACCCCTCTTTAGGGAAATTCTTTTTAGACCTATTCTATCTAATAATATATTTTGGCCACTCAAATTATTAAAAGAGAGAACTCTCTCAAGGTCAAGTGGAAACAACACCGAATCATCTTTAGACGATTCAGCTAAATTTGCCAATTTTCTGAAATCAACAAAGTTCTTCATTGCTTGTGATGTCTCAACTTCAATTGCTTCCCCCGCACTTTTTCCACCCCCAGCCTCCTCAATCAAAAAAATTCTTCTGGTAAATATCTCAAATCGATTTGACAACATTATTCTCATACCACTCTCATCTTATCATTCCCAGCTAGCTTCTTTAATATTCCAATTTTCCCAAATCCCAATGGACACGATATACTTAATTGAGGAATCTCTAATCCTTCTGAGATCTGACATCTGAGACCTGAAATCTAAATCACATGGCCATCCAACAACACCCATTACCGCAAGACATCAGCTCCTACCGCTTCCGCTTGATCGGTGACATGACTATCAAGCAGTTTGCTTCACTTGGGGTGTCCATCGTCTTGGCTATTATTGTTTACAGTCTTCCCTTGCCTTTCTTCTTCAAATACCCTCTCTCTTTTCTCTTTATTGTTCTCGGAGTCGGCATGGCTTTTGTACCGGTTCAGGGTCGATCTCTCGATATCTGGATTCTCGCTTTCATCCGATCAATCTACTCACCTACTCAATACATCTGGAAACGATCCGAAAAAATATCCGAAGACATGGCCCTTCCCACCGGACCAATCGTTGGCACTCAAGCCGTCTCCAACGCTCGTATCGAACTCTCCACCGGCGCCACAGCTACTTCCCCCCAACCATCAACTAATAACCAACAACCCATAACTCCCATTGTTCCCATCACCCCGGCATCCATCATCGAAACCAACGGTCTTCCTCAACTTGTCGAACACCAAGCCACGCCCATCCCCCCTGTTTCTCCTTCAACCTCCCCTCTACCGGTCGCCACGCCCATCCCAATAACGAGTTCAGAACAAACAGCTAACATCTCCGCACCAGCCACACTTGGAGTTTCATCTATTACTACCTCAGATACCAAACCAATCGAAAAATCAATTAGTTCCAATCTGACATCTGAGATCAGAGACCTGCCCGTCCGGCAGGCGGGTCTGAAATCCACTGAATCAATCACTCCCCCCGTCTCCCACCTTCCCATCCCCTTCACCCCCACCTCCCCCAACACTCTTGTTGGTCTTACCCTCACCCCTGAAGGAAAAATTCTCGAAGGGGTCTTGGTCGAAATTCAAAAAAACGGAATTACTTCTCGTGCTACCAAAAGTAATAAGTTGGGTCAATTCATGTTTGCCAGACCACTCGAAAATGGTCTTTACCAAATACTTGCCGAGAAAGAAGACTTTTCTTTCTCACCATACTCCCTCGACCTTACCGGTGCCATTATCCGACCTCTCAAAATCCAAGCAATCTAACCATGTCTGACAAAATAAAATCCTCTACACAAGAAAGCTTAGATATCTATACCATCAAAAATCATCTGATCTTCTTAAAAGATGGCTCCTGCTCTCTTGTCCTGAAAACCACCGCCATAAACTTTAATCTTCTATCCGAAGAGGAACAAGATGCCACCATATATGCCTACGCAGGTCTTCTAAATTCACTCTCCTTCTCCATTCAGATTCTCATTCGTTCTCAACGTAAAAATATTTCGGACTACATTAATCTCTTGGACAATCGGATTCAGGGAACACCATCCCAAAAGGTAAAAGAACAGCTTCTTTCTTACCGCCAATTCGTCAAGTCCCTTGTCAAAGAAAATAGAGTGCTCGAAAAAAAATTCTACGTCATTGTTTCATTTTCGGCAATTGAACTAGGTATTTCCAAATCCACTTTCAATCCTCTGTCCAAAAGCCCACAAAAACCACCTTTTGACCTGCAATATATCGAAGAAAAGGCCTCTATGGCCCTGTATCCGCGACGTGATCACATCATCCGACAGTTTGCCAGAATCGGTCTTAAAGCAAGTCAACTTTCCACCAGCGAATTGGTCACCCTTTTTTACACCATTTACAACCAAGGGAGTGTCACTCAAGCTATCACCCCAGGAAGATCCAACGCCTCCTAAAACCAGATCTTCAGTTATACTTAAATCATGGCTTTGAACCTTTTTACGTTGGGCAAAAAAAACAGTCCTCCTCAACAAAATTCTGCTGCCCCAGCAGTACAAGTTTCTACACCTCTTCAACCAGCAACTAATAACCAACAACCAAAAACTCCTTCGTTTGACAGTCAAAAATCCGCCACTTCCAGTCAATCAATCCAAGACATCATCGCCCCCTCGGCCATCGAAGTAGATTTTTCTCACATCAAAATCGACGATATTTATATTCGTACTCTTTTTGTTACCGGTTACCCTCGTTATGTCTCCGCCAACTGGCTTTCACCTCTGATTAACTTCAATCATTCTTTGGATATTTCCATGTTTATTTACCCAAGTGATTCCAAAGATACTCTCGACAGTCTCCGTCGGCGTATCGCCGAGATGGAGGCCGAGATAAACACCGACATCGAAAGAGGTCGCATTCCCCGTGCCGCCACCGAGGCTGGGCTGGAAGATGCCAAAGTTTTACAGTCCCAACTTGTCAAGGGTGCCGAAAAATTTTTCCAATTTTCTCTCTATATCAGTATCTCCGCCGAATCGGAAAAAGAATTGGATACTTCTACCGCCCAAATCCAATCCATGCTTGCGTCTCTCTTGATCATAAGTAAGATTGCCTCCTTATCTATGGAGGATGCTTTCAAGACCACCCTTCCCTACTGCAAAGACAAACTCATGCTCACGAGAAACATGGACACCACTGCCCTGTCCACCACTTTTCCGTTTACCAGTTCCGAGCTCTCCGACAATCAAGGAATTCTTTATGGTGTCAATGCACACAATGATTCTCTCGTTATTTTTGACCGGTTTTCACTCGAGAATGCCAACATGCTTATACTCGCCACCAGTGGCGCTGGTAAGTCCGTGTCCTATAATGAGACAGTCCTTATAAAAAATTCTGCTAATGAGGTTAAGAGAACCAAAATAGGACCCCTTGTCGAAAACATAATCCGACAAAAAGGCTCGGTCAAATTAGATGCTGAAATGATCGGCAATATTAATCCAGGAATTAAAGTATATTCTTTTAATCCTCGCACCCTCAAGGGTGAGTGGTCTTCAGTCACGGTAGCAGCCAAAAAAGATGCTCCTTCTTATCTTTACCGATTCGCCACCAAGTCGGGAAGAATGATTACCACCACAGCCGACCATAATATGTTGACGTTAAATAATGCTCAGATCCAGGTCGTCAAGAGCGATACTATAAAAACAGGTGATTATATTCCACTCCCTCGGCTTATCCAGGAATCGACTTCCAGCACCGCCAAACACTCATCTCTCTATTACGAACTCATCGGCTATTACACAGCAGAAGGATGCAGTACCGAATACTCTGTTTTTATAAGCAACATGGAACAAGAAGTCATCGACCGGGTCAACTATCTTTGTGACAAACTTAAATTCCGAACCGTTCCTCTAATGAATCACAATGTCGTCAAAGGAGTTTCTATCAATTCGAAACCACTCATCAGAAAACTCAAGCTGGATAAATGCTACGGAAAAGCCGGTACAAAAAAGGTCCCCACCACACTTTTCTCTCAACCAAATGATTCAAAATCTGCTTTCCTCAGAGCATATTTCGATGGTGATGGATGTGTTGAAGAACACGAAGTTACTTGTACCACCAAATCCAAACAGCTCGTTTCGGATCTCAGCTATTTACTCTTTAACTTCGGCATCATCGCTCGAATCCATCCAAAATTCAAAAGAACCACTAACACCAATCACAAAGGTGATACTTACTACCAAATCACAATCTCCGGTCAAAAGGACCTCTCCTATTTTGCTCAGCATATAAGTTTCAACCTAAGTCGCAAAAAAGAAAAGCTGCAAACCCTCCTTGGTAAAACAACCAACCCTAACGACGATATTATTCCCAACCTTGAACAGCCACTGACGGAAATTTATCAATATCTCTACCCAGGGAAAGTCGGTGCCCCACAAAAACTTATAGATATAAAAAATAAAGCCTTCAGACCAACAATTTCAGAGCTCCAAAAATTGATAGTAAAAATTAAATCGCGTCTGCTAACTATCAAAGATCAAGAAAAAACTATTTTTGAGCTCATTGCCCTACCTCAATGGCAAGATCTCGCTGAAATAGGGTCTAAGAGTAAAAAGTTAAACAAGCAACTATGGAAAGAGCTCGGACATACTTGGCAAACTATGCGAGCCGGAACAGTTATTCCTAGTATTACTACCGTTCTTCATGTTTACCAAACCACTTCAGGACAACAAATTACCAAAGAATATCTATTTAATTGTCTGTATTCAACTTCCAAGAATCTTGGTTTTACCTTTCAAGATTTTGATCCTACCCTACAAACCACTCTTGCCACCACCAAAGCCAATACTGCCTACGACAGAATATATAAAGGCAGTCAATATTTATTGAAAAAATATATTGAAATACAGGATAACGTCAAAAAGGCAAATGAGATTATTCATCGCCTAGAAGTACTCGCACACTCGGAACTATATTGGGATCCAATTGTAAAAATCTCAAAACTAAAAAGTAAACATCCTTTTGTTTATGACCTAACCGTCAACAACGAAGTCTTTTTTGCTGGTTTTGGTGGCATGTTCGTTCACAATTCCTACGCCGTCAAGCTCGAAATTCTCCGTTCTTTAATGTTTGACTGTCAAGTCATTATCCTGGACCCGGAAAATGAATACGAGATGGTCACCAAGTCTGTCGGGGGCAACTATCTTTCCTTCTCCGCCAGTGCCTCTCACAAAATTAATCCATTCCAGATCGCTCGCCCCAAAGAAAGCACCGAAGACGAAATGGGCTACAAGTACCTCTTCCTCATGTCTCTTCTGAAAATTATGATTGGGCAGATGGATCCTATCGAAGAAGCTACTATGAACAGGGCTCTTGTCCTTACTTATCGACAAAAAGGTATCACCGAAGATCCTTCTACTCACACTCTTGAACCACCTCGGATGGAAGATCTCTATCGTTCTCTTATCGGTATGGAAGAAGCCGTCAGCAAGACTCTGGCCGCCAGACTCGAACGTTTCGTCATGGGTGCGGTTAAAGGGATTTTTGACCAGCAAAGTAATATCGACATCAATGCTCCCATTACTGTGTTTACTCTTAGAGATACCGCCGACGAAATCCGACCCATCGTGATGTTCATGATTCTGGACTTTGTCTGGAATGAAGTTCGAAAAAATCTTCGGAAAAGGATACTCGTCGTTGACGAGGCCTGGTATCTTATGCGCTATGAAGATTCCGCCAAAATTCTACAAGGTTTTGTCAAACGCGCACGTAAGTATTACTTCGGTGTGTCCATCATTTCACAAAACGTTGACGACTTTCTTGGTTCAGCCTATGGCAAAGCCATCATCACCAACTCAGCCCTCAAACTCTTACTCAAACAATCCTCTGCCGCCATTAACCAGATCTCCGAAACCTTCTATCTTTCTCAGGGAGAAAAACAACTACTACTTTCCGCCGGAGTCGGAGAAGGTATTTTCTTTGCCGGCATGAACCATGTGGCCATCAAAATTATCTCCTCGGCAGACGAGCATGCTCTAGCTACTAGCAAACCAGCCGAAATCCTTGAGCTCCAAAAACAGGCCAAACTTCAAGCCGCCGCCGAGGCCGCGTCCCAGAACAATCCCCAAGATGTCGCCAAGCCAGCTAACCCCTAACCATGGCCAACTACGAAAAAGAAATCTACGAGCTCGGACAAGCAAATAATGCCAAGGCTAAAAAAAGTTTTTCGGATCTCACACCCAATGAAGTAAGCGATTTATCAAAGGGTTTGAAACTGTATCTTTTGTATTGTCAACAACCCTTTACTCTCTTTCAGCTTGACCCTAGAGTTAGTGAGGAAAAAGATCCTCGAGCACAACTAGAAGCTTTCTTTGAAGAAAAGCTGGCACCTAGACGAGCACTACAAGACATCATTGATTATCTTTCTAAGTCTCCTGAAAAAGAATCTTCTCAAAAAAAAGAGGAGCCCAAAAAAGAGGAAAAGGACGAAGTAGATGAGTCACATACTGAAGATGATGAAACCGAAGCAGAAGTAAATAAAAGGCGGTTTGAGAAAAAATTTGAGGATGATGAGAAAAAAAAACGAGAATTACAAGCAAGAACTGAAGTATCCGAGACAACAGCACCTTTACCCCAAAAAGAAATCTCCACCGTCCCGGCCGAACTCGAAACTTTAGTTGCTATATATAAAGAATCTCAAGCCGACAAACTTGAAGCCGACACCACCCATACCGTCGCCGACGCTGTCAAGCGTGCCAGAAAAACGTGGGAAGCACGAAATCGAACGGAAATTATCCTTAAGAATCGCTCAGACAAACAAAAAGAGGCTGAAGATCTCTACTTTATCAACACTGTAGACCCCAAAAGTGAAAGTCGGCAAGCCATATATCGAAATGTTGAAAGTGTTGCCCGACAGGCGGTTATTGCTCAAGCCGCCAATCTCGGTATAGGACTAACCCCTGCTCAAATCAAACAAGCAACCGCAGACTTAACCTATCTTGGCCTATCGGGTTCTGTAGATATTACCAACTTCAACGACCTCAATACTATTTCTCAGCTAGCTTTCATTGTCCAAGGAATCAAATTTACCTCACCAATAAATAATGTCAATGAAGTAGTTCAAGCTTGGCAAAAGGCAGAAGAGATCGAGCCATTTTCCGATAAGGTTGACGAACTAGAAAAACAAATAATTTTAGCCGATCAAGAAGCAGAAAAAGTTCTCCGAGAAAAAGCTGAAACTGATAGATTAAATAAGTTCGAGAGAGAACTCAACAAAAATCTTGATCTTGACAACGACATGACAGCCGCGGCTATCGAAGCTCGTAATGTCCAGAATGCCCTCCTTAGGGCTCTTCCTAATGCAAAACTTCCTCCACTTCCACCCACGCCACTTCAACTTCACGAAAAAGAACTCGAGACACTTCTTCGCAAAGCCGATCCGTCAGTACAAATAAATCCGGAAGGGCTGGGTGCCAGAACTATCTCCGTACTACAAACAACCAATAGTAGTAATAGAAATATTAGTCCGGAAGCTCTCAAACTCTACAGTCTTGGAATAGATGTTGCACAGTTAGACAGTGCTATTGCAAAGAATCCGGAGCTAAGAGCCTACTTTGAAACCGAACAAGGTAAATCTGTTTACCAACAAGTACACTATCAACTAGGCAAAATCCAAAATTCAAAACTCGGTCAGGAAATTTCTGCAAATTTAAACATCAAACCTCTTTCAGGAATTTCCAAAAGTATTACTAGTTTTTATAATAGCCAGCCCCCTATTGTCCAATCTGCCACCAAATTTATTCTTAATCCGAAGGGAACCGTCTATGCCTGGGTAAACAAAAAAATCGGCCAACGCGTAGGCAATCTAATTATTAAAAATTTTGGCAGTGCATCCGCTCAAAAATTAGGTAGTTTTATTCTAAAAGAGGGATTAAAACAGGGGGTCAAACAATTTGCCGAGGCCGCAGCCAAACAGTTAGTCATCGCTGCAGCCAAACAAGCTGGAATTCAGGGAGCCAAAATGGCAGGTATGGTTGCTGCCGAGTCCGCTATCGCCGCCGCCGCGGCGGCCCTTGGAATACCAACTATGGGATTAAGTTTGATAATCGGAGCCATACTCATGGTCGCCACGGTTATTATCGATGCCACCGTTGGACTAGTTAAAAGGGGTTTGGACAGAGTGTGGCAAGAAGCTGGTTGGGGAGACAAATTCCGCTCCAGAGATCTGATTATTCCCATCATAGCCGTAGGAGCTGCAGTTGCTACTGCCGGAGCCAGTCTTTTTGCCGGTCTAGTTATCATTAGAAGATCTATTCTTATTGCCATCGTTTCCGCCATCGGTATCGTAGTTGGGTCCCTTATCGTTACAGGACTATATTTAGCTATGGCTTATTTAATTGCCCCCATTCTCTCCACCTTAGTCCAATTCGACAGTCTCAGTCAGGTCGATTATGCAGAATATGGCGGAGGAGGCGGTCCGGGTGGAGGTCCTGGACCGGGAACAGAACCAGGAGGAGGTGTTTACAATCTCGACTGTGGTGAGGATGCCGGATCCGAAATAATGATACAGGCCGGGTCTTACCCCGTGGTCAAAAAATTATTAACAGGTCCGGGTCGAACCGGATATTGCATATTTCCCACAAAAATTGTCATCCATTGGAGCGGTGGTTGGACCAATAATGATGTCACTTACAATGTCCTTGTGGAAAGAGGTTTGTCTTGTCAAATAGGTACTGACCAAGACGGCTCAGTTCAGCAATGGCAACAGATGTGGGAAAAGAAAGCTGAGCTCGCTTACTGCGTCGGTGGCAATGAAAACAATTACTCTCTAAACAATGAAATGGTTGGAGCATATTTTATTCCACCCGGAACGTTTTCTCTAAAACCGGAAGAGAAAGCACCAAGCACGGATGAGATAAAATCATCCGTAAATTCCACCTGTTTTATGATGAAACAGTATCACATACCATATACACAAATATTCGGACACTACCAACTGCATCCCGGAAAAACAGATCCTGGTGTAGAGTTTTTAAATTATTTTATAAATGAAGTAAAAAAACAATGTCCATAAAAAATATCCTTAATAAAAAGTCCTTATTTATTATCATAATTGGCATCACTCTCGCCGTACTTCTTTTTATCTCTCAATACTCCTATACCAAACGCCCCAAACCATTTTCATCACCACCACAGGTTCAAGAACCTACAAAAACGCCATTTGCCATCCAAGCAACAACACAAACAGAATCTGATTTTCAAAATTTCATTAAGCAATATCAATTTATGTTTTGGAATTTACCCAATTCTATGAAAAGTATCTCACTGGGGTGGATGGGCGATACCCCAATTGTTATTAAGGACCAACAAATTTTTAATCCCTACAAAAACACCACAATAAGAAAACTCACAAGCACAGAAATTGCTATTTTGAACAACAACGGTGAGGCTATAGTTATCTCACCGGAAAAACAAAAAAATTTAAACCTGAGTACACTAGCCGAAAAAGACATCACCCAAAAAGAGAGAGAGTACTTTAGCTATATTTGGTATGAAAAACCAAATTCAATTATTGCTCTGTCAGAGGACAAGAAATCACTGTACATAGTCAACCTTCTCACCAACCAAAAATCAGAGATAGCCAAATCACCCACTGAGTTCAACCCTGTATCCATCACTTCAAATAATAAAGCGGCTGCAGCTACAGACAGCGAATACTTGTATTTATATATCGACGGGCTAAACAAAATCAAGCTTGACGATACCACCAAAGAATCTATCACTTTTTGGGTCAAAGACGAATTGTACCTCGTCGAAAAAGTCACAAAACCAAGAATTCTCGACTTTATTATGCTGGTAGATATAGAAAAACAACAATTCAAACAAATTATAACCAGCTCCTCACAAATCAATCGGCTAAATCTAAAGATAAGACCGTCATTGAATCAAAAAAACGATATGGTACTTTTCTCAGAAAACAACGGTTTGGTTTGGATACTTTCAAAAGATCAAGCCATCACTAGGATCTACCCCGAGTTAAAGTTACCACCGGAAGCGTGGTCTAATTCTGCACCCTAACCGGCATCACTACTTGTATCCAACCATCATCGTCTTCTCTTCTAAAAACACTTGGCTTAAGTTCTCCTTCTGTTTCCCATACTACTCTCTCAGCATTGTTCACTCCTAGATAATCCAAGAGATATCTGGCGTTAAAAGCCACGGTCAGACCCTCTCCTTCAACTTCCGTTTCTATCTCGGTCGAATTACTTCCCAACTGACTGCTTTCTGCCTTGACAATTAATTTTTCTCCTTCAATTGACATTTTAACAATGTTTGCATTATCTCTTGCAAACAAATTGGCTCTCTTGACCGCCTCCAATAGTCCTTCTCGACTAAATACAGCCTTTGTTGAGTAGGTATTCGGCATGATCTGCTGATAAGGAGGAAAATCCCCTGCAATCAAGCGAGAAGATATTTCCATATCGGCAATAGTAAAGATCACCTGTTGATTTTCTTTGTCAAATTCAATTCCAAAGTTGTCCTCTCCTGTCTCTGCCAATACCTTAGAAATCTCTTGAAGTGATCTGGCCGGTAAGATAAATCGAGTATTCTTTTCTATGCTGGTTTTTACAACATCTAATTTGTCGACAGTTAATCTGTATCCATCTGTCGCCGCCAATATAGTTTTACTTTCCTCGAGTTCCCACAAAACACCCGTCAAAACAGGTCTAGTATCATCCCGAGCCGCAGAAATACACACTCTGTCCATTTTTTGCCGAAATTCACCGCTCTTCAAAGTGATTTGAGTTTTTTTGGCCCTAGGAATACTCGGATAGTCTTCAACCCCCTGTCCCATCACCTCAGCATTGATTCCTTTCGATGATACTGTCAGGATATTCTTTTCAATCGAAAGATGTACATTGCCTATAGGTAAACTTGCCACCAATTCTCCAAAGAGTTTTGCCGGCACTATCATTTCCCCTTCTTCATCGATCTTTGCCGGAAGTTTAACCCAAAAACTCACTTCCAAATCAGTCGAAACCAAATTGACCTCATCTTTGGTAACTTTCAAAAGAACTCCTGAAAGAATTGGAAGTTGGGGTCTTACCCCAATGCCCCTATTTACAATTCCCAAATATTTTTTTAAGTCTGTAGCCTGTACCGTTATCTTCATATTCAAGCATTATAACGAAGTTGTAAGCGAATATAAGAGGAAGCACAGTCTGGATATTTCAATAACAAGGTTATTGAAAAGAAGACGAGCAAGCTCTTATCAGTTCTATATTGTATATGTATTTTTATTCTATAACCTCATTCATCTCGATTCTCGAACCAAAGGATTCTCCTTGTATGTAGTCATGCGAGGTGAATCCTTACCGGCCACCATTATCACCTCTCTTTGTTATTAATAATATATTTATCTTAAATAAAAATAGTAGTGAATAGTAATAGAAGCGGTGGACAAGTGGACAATAGCCTTACTCTCTGCCTACCACCTCTGTTGTTAATCCTTTTTCGACTCCTACATCCACCCTTTTGGAACAAAAACTACCAACTCCCCTCTTAACTAACAACTAATAACTCTCCTTGCGTGTGGATTCTTTTCTGAATAACTTGGAAACTTATCCCCCATTAAATTGAAAATCAAATATTTCTTCACAGTTTTTGAAGATATCCACAGAGCGTGGATAAGATGTGGATATTTAAGTGTATAACGCTTGCTTCAAAGCCATCACCTTTCGCCGTATATCCATGTTTTTCTCAATTTCCATTTCCATTTTTTCGCACGCATGCATGACAGTAGTGTGATCCCGACCTCCCATCAATTCCGCCACCTCCGTCAGATTTAGTTTGAGTGTTTCTCTCAGAATGTACATGGCAATATGTCTCGCCACCACAAGGTCGGCCTTTCGGCTCTCTCCCAAAAGATCTTTGTTTCTGAAATCAAAATACTTAGCCACCGTCGAGATTACTTTGATAGGCCGCACTTTAATATCTTTAACTGTATTGGCCGGAAGCCCCATCGTTTGTTGTACCATCTCTCTGGTCAAGACTCCCCCATCAATACTGGCTACAGTTGCCAATCTGACAAAAGTTCCCTCTAGTTCACGGGCGTTGGTTGGATAACTATTGGCGATCAGTTCAAAGGCACTATCTTCGACCTCAGCTTTTATGTCCACTGCCCGCTGGCGCAAAATAGCTAGTCTCATCTCGTAATCCGGTAATCCAATGTCCACCATCATTCCTCCAAGAAATCTACTCCTCAGTCTATCCTCAAGTCCAACAATCTCTTGTGGTTTTCGGTCACTAGTCATAATAATCTGTGCTTGTTTATTCGTCAGTTCATTAAAGGTATGGAAGAACTCTTCTTGGGTAGAGTCTTTACCTCCAAAAAACTGAACATCATCAACTAGCAGTACCCCCACTTGTCTATATTTCTTTTTAAAAGCATCCGTCATCTTCGATTTAAAAGAACCAACCAAATCATTAGTAAACTGCTCACTAGTTACACAGACCACTTTTCCGACTCCTTTTTTCACTAATTCATGTCCGATCGCGTGCATCAAGTGTGTCTTTCCCACCCCGACTCCTCCATATATAAACAGTGGGTTATGTCTGGTACCCGGGTAATCTACTACCGCTTTCGCGGCTGCAAAAGCTAAACGATTTGAACTCCCCACCATATATGATTCAAAGATATAACGCGGGTTCAGATTGGTGCCTGTTTGTCTGTTCTCCTCCGGGGGCGTAAATAGTCCGAAATTTGCCTCTCTGATTTCCGAGGTTTTAAATTCTTTTTTGCTTTCTTTAATTTCTTTTGTTGGCTCCACCACTATCAAGGCTATGTCACATTTTTTGCCGGTAATTTTTTCTGCTGCCTGTTTGATAAGGCTGTAGTACTTAGTCTCGATAGTGTGACTAAAAAAGGCTGACGAAGTGGCCAATTCCAAAAGTAAATGTTGATCATCAATCGGAGTTACCGATCGCAAGAAACAAGGCTTGATAAAGCCCGCAAAACTGGCGGGAGACATTGAAACTCCTAACTCACCGCAAATGCTGTGCCACAACTTCTCACTGTCCATACGGTCATTCTCACCACTTATCCACATTTTTACAACCCCCAAATTACCCAAAAAGAATAATACTATCCACATCACCTCCCCGCATGTTAAAATGACCTATGCCCAAAAGAGTCTACCAACCCAAAAAAGTCAAACGCATCAGAAAACACGGTTTCCGTATCAAGATGTCTACTGCCGCCGGCCGCAACGTCATCCGCAAGCGTCGTGCAAAGGGCCGAACCAAGTTAGCGCTCTAAAAAATGCCACTCCCGGCTGCCAACCGGCTTCCCCTGCGTAAAGAAAGAGACCGCCTTACCCATGAAGGTAAATCCTTCCACACCCGTCACTTCACCCTCGTCACTGCCCCCACTCCAATCGTCATTGCGAGCGAAGCGCGGCAATCCATTTCCCATCCTGTAGGGGCGATTCACGAATCGCCCGCCCCTCGTTTCTCCATCCTCCTCTCCAAAAAAACCGCTCGTCTAGCCGTCGACCGCAACCGCATCAAGCGAATCACTTCTGCTCTCCTGTCCGACCTTCTCCCTTCCTTTCCCCCCGCCGACTACATGGTCATCCCCAAACGCTCCGTCCTCAACACCCCCCACCCCGACCTTCTCGCCGACCTCTCCTCCCTCCTCCCCAAACTAAAATAGCCACCGCCCTATTTGCTTTTCCATACCCTTATCCCTATAATACGCTCAAGACAAACTCGTACACTAACCAGGAGTAAGCATGAAATCTGTCAGACTTATGATTTGGGCTAGAAGTCTTTTCTGGATTGGGATTATAGCCGTGATCGTCGTCTCGGCTCTAATTTTAAATATTCCCTCCCCTTTCTTCTTGATATTTTACCTGGTGGGAATAGCCTTAATTTTCATCTCCATCTGTCTGAAAGAGAAAGCCAACCGTATCACCGGTGAATAAATTACCTACAGGGCTCACCACCCTGTTTTTTTATTGGATCTTACCCGACCATCTCGTCAATCTCCTCCATCACCTGTTCCCCACTCTCATACTTCACTCCCTTAATTCCCAAAGATTCCGCCACTTCCAAATTCTCTATTGAGTTATCGATATAAATACAATCCTTTCCTTCCAAATTATTTTCTTCTAGTAATCTTGAGTATGATCTGACATCAGGCTTCACCAATCCAGTCTCCCAAGAAAAATAAGTCTTGTTCGCCACCTCGAACAACATCGGAAAGTTTTTACGGTAATACTCGGTTCTCTCCCTAAAGTTATTGGAAAGAATAAAAATACTCACCCCTTTCTTTTTCAGAGACCTAGCAAACTCCAACATCTCGACGTCTATTGACTCCCCCGAAAAATAAAAATTTAAAAAATCAATTAAGTCCATTCCTACTAAGTCCAGCAAAGGTTGCCAAACCTCTTCTCCTCTTCTCTCCAGATTCCTGACTTCCTTCAAAATCGGTTTCATCACAGCCAAAATCTCGTCTACCGCTTTCCCGGATTTTTCCGATAGCCTTTCACTCAGATTTTTACTCAGCAGGAAAACCCCATTCAAATCAAAAATAACCGCCTTTATTCTGTTCATGGGCTAATTTTATCAGTACAAAAAAGCAGGGTTTCCCCTGCTTAATTCAACTTATTCTGCCTCTCTTGGTAATTCCGTCTCTGTCCAAAATCTTCGTCAACTCCACATTTTTAATCAGTTCTGATCTAGCCGAATTCAACTCGTCATTTAATCTGGCCACTTTCAGGATCTCATCAAATGTTGTTTGAGAAATCTCGACTTGTCCAAACAAATCAAATTCTTGTTCAGAAATGACAAAACCAAAGAAAGCATATATTTGATCTTCCACGATATTTACACAGATCCCTTGATCGGGAAGGACCATACGTTTCACATAAGCTCCCCCACCATGGATAAAGTCATTAATATTAGCAGATACTCTCTGACCAATGATCAATGCTTTCATAAATTCTCCTTTCAGTGTACGTTTTGAAGAGATTTTAGCAGAAAAATTTAATATAGAAAAAATTTATACGTTCAAGATATAATTCTCTTGCATGCTTTCCTTTTACCAAAAATATCTCTCTCCCTACTACCACGCCATTGGCCACTCCCTGTTTGGCTCTTCTTTCGCTTGTCGCTTCTCTCCTACCTGCTCCGAGTACGCCAAAGAATCCTACCGCCTTCATGGTATCATTATCGGGACAAAACTCACTGTTAGTCGCTTTCTCCGCTGTCAACCATTTAGTAAGGGAGGCTTCGATCCCGTTCCGGAAAATTTAAGTTAAAATATCTAATCAAAGAACCAACAACCAATAACTTTGAACTAATATGCTCGCACCAATCAACTACGTCCTCTATCAAATCCTAGTCTTCTTTTATAGTCTTTTTGGCGGCAATCTCGGTTTGCCTATTATTGCCATCACTCTTATCACCAAATTCCTTTTAATCCCCTTCGTTCTTCCTTCCATGAAGTCGGCCAAAAAAATGCAGGAACTCAAGCCGGCCCTGGACAGGCTCAAAGAAAAACACAAGGACAAAAAAGAACTTCAAGTGGCTCAAATGGCCCTTTACAAAGAGCAAGGTATCAATCCTGCTGCAGGCTGCCTTCCTCAGATAGTACAAATAATTATTCTCATTTCCCTCTACCAGGTCTTCATGGAGTTCATCAAACAGCCTTCCATCGGAGGACTTCTGGTCAACCCCCATTTCTTTTACCTGGACCTTACCAAGCCGGACCACACTTACATCATGCCCGTGCTGGCAGGAGTCACTCAATTTATCTTTTCCCTTATGATGCAGTCCGGCGTCGAGTCCCATATTCAGAACCCCAAACAGAAAGACGAAAAGAAAAAAGAAGAAAACAGTCTGGAAATGGCTACTAGTATGCAGCAACAGATGCTCTACATGATGCCTATCATGACGGTTATCATCTCCCTGAACTTCCAGTCTGGGCTTATCCTCTACTGGGTCGTCTCCACCATTTTCTCGATTGTTCAACAATACTATTTCTCCGGCTTGGGAGGTGTAAAACCCTTCCTTCTTAAATTAAGGATTATCAAACAGTAATTAACATGGACCAATCAAAGGTTACCGAAATACTTTCCAACGTCTTAACTCAGCTGGAGCTGAATGAAGATCAAATCAAAATAGAAGTCGCAGATGAGGACAATATTAATATTCTTCTTACTCCATCTGAGGATGCCGCCGGTATTTTTGTCGGACATCATGGCGAGGGTCTGGCCTCTCTCCGTATGATTTTCTCTCTTATGATTTACCAACGCTTTGGAGTTTGGCCCAAGCTTCATCTAAACGTCAACGACTATCAGGAGCGTCGCGAAGACTCTCTCAAAGAACTTGCCCAAAACGCCGCCGACCGCGCGGTTTCGCTTCAAAAAGAAATTATCCTTCCCAATCTCAGTTCTTTTGAACGCCGAATCATTCACCTCTTTCTGGAGGAGTACAAGGGAGTCCGGACCGAATCCCGCGGCGAAGCCCCCTACCGCCAAATGGTCGTCATCCCCACCGCAGAATAAAGGGTAAAATCTCCTTAGTGTTTTCTAACATCTTTCTCCAACTAATTGTTTTCTTCCTCCCTACCCAGCTTGGCCTTCATTTTTGGCCAGACTTTGCTCGCGCTGCCGGCATCAAAGTTGACTATCTCTCCCCCACCCTCTACTTCACCGACATTCTTCTGATTGTTTATATATTTCTGAATCTAAAAGAAATTACTAAATGGTCAAAAGAACACCTCTCTCCGCTAATCATATTTTTGGCCTTTATCCTTCTAAACTCTGTCTTTGGTATCTCGCCGGCGAACTCGATTTTTTGGTGGTTACGGCTTCTCATCTATCTTCTCTTCTTTCTTACTCTTCGACTTAGAAAAGTCACCTGGTCGCAAATAAAAACTTCCTTGTTGATCTCTACCATCTTGATGATCTTGCTTCAAGCTTTGGAAACCGCCGGACAGTCTTCCGTCGGAGGATTATTTTACTGGCTGGGCGAAAGAACATTCTCCACCTCCATCCCCGGGCTGGCGCATCTCTCTTTCTTTGGATACGACTTCGTTAGGGCTCCAGCCACCTTCTCCCACCCCAACTCCCTTGCCGGTTTTCTTCTCGTTGTCTACTACCTGTTTCATATCAAAAAGTCTCCTTTGTGGCAACGGCTGGTAGTTTTTCTCGGTCTGATCCTGACCTTCTCCAAAGCCGCGCTTCTTGCCTTCGTCTTGGTCATCTCCTTTCATCTCGGTTCCCTTGCTCTCATCGGTTGCTTCCTTTTGATTTCCGTATTTCAAATATTTCTTCCGAACCTACCCGGCTTGTTTCCCTTTGTCTCCGATCGTCTTTTCCTCCTCTCTCCCGTAAAAGATATTTTTTCCTCATCTCCGTTACTAGGCGTGGGACTTGGCGGGTTTATCCCCTCTCTGGTCGGCCATCTGCCCGGATCCTTTCTCCTACCGGCCAAGATTCAACCGGTTCACAACCTGCCACTTCTAATTTTCTTGGAAACCGGCCTTACGGGTTTGACCCTCCTTATAGTCCTGGTAAGAAAAAATCTGAAAAAAATCGTTAAACCGGAATTGCTGGCTTTGCTCGCGATCGTCATCATCACCGGGGCTTTTGACCATTATTGGTGGACTCTTCCACAGAACAAGTTGATTCTACTTCTCGCTGTAGCTATTTTACTGTAAACTATGCCTATGTCAGAAACGATCGAACTTCTTGAAATGAACACCGACGGCGGCTCCCGAGGTAATCCAGGACCGGCTGCCATAGGTGTCATCGCTAAAGCTAATGCTCACACAATATTCACTCTTTCCGAAAGAATCGGTGAAACTACCAACAACGTCGCCGAATACACGGCTGTTCTTAGAGCCTTGGAAAAAATAGATGAGGAAGGAATTTTTACCGATAAAATTCGCTTCATTCTTGACTCTGAGTTAATTGTCAAACAAATTACGGGTCTCTATAAAGTCAAACAACCGCATCTGCAAGAATTACGGAAAACTATCATTTCTTTGATAAAAAAACTAAGAGATAAGGGTCAAATAAAATTAATGTCCTTTGTTAATGTCCTCAGAGACAAAAACAAAGAAGCCGACCAATTGGTAAACGACGCTCTCGACAATTAACCCCCAATCTTTTCACGGATCCAAAAATAAAATATCGGATAGTTTATGCGCTCAGAAAATTATGTGGACAAGTCTAATTCGACCTAGGTACAAATTTTCACATGTAGAAAGTATGAACTAAAAAACCTGTAGACCACGCAAGAATATAAAAATAAACGAGGCCGAAAAAAGAAAGAAAAAGTGTACCAACAAGGAAACAAAAAAAAGGAGAAGTGCAAATCATCTATACTAAATTCATGACAGTTGGAAATACGAAAATTGCGGTATGGAGCAACAACTCTTTTCTGGAGGAGTCGTTTGTCGGCCAATTAACTTCTCCAGACATAAGTTTCAACCACTACAAAGATTCAACCTCCGCTCCCTACACCTTGATAATTATCGATCTCTTGAAGGATCTCAAGGATATCAGTCAAAAAGTTATAGATTTCTACGATCAAGCTCGGAAACAAGATCAAAAATTGACAGTAATTTTAATCCACGGGGAAATAATCGATACAGAGAAGAACATCTACTTCACTGACTTTCTTACCGATTTAGGATCAGACAAATCACTCCATCGTTTAGTTTTTGTAAAAGATCTTTTTCAGGCATCGCTGTTATACACCGAAACCTCATTGGAAAAATATGTTTTGGAAGCGATTGATTCACGCAAAATTATCATTTCTGAAAAAGGTGAAAATACTTACTACCCAATTTCGTTGTCTGATCTAATTACTAGTCTAAAAAAAATATTCTATCTTCAGGGAACTGCAGGAAAAAATTTTTGGATTTTGGGAGACCCTGTAACTGACCTAGAAATTGCCTATCTAATCAAGAAATACCTTGAAGATACGGAAGGACCGGAATTTGAGATCGAGGCCACTGCCTCTAACAACAAATCATCCCTTGATCTAAACTCATTAGGATATCAATCCAGGGTTCTGCTAAATTGGGACCCAAAAGAAGAATTTCCCGTAGTCCTAAAAGAAGCCGTCTATCGTCTAAAGGAAGATCGTAGTCTTTTACTTACCAAGCTACATCATAACCAAAAGGAAGCTCGATACCCAAGATTGAAAAAAATTGGAAAATATCTAAATTCACTAAAGAAAATAATTGATCATCTCAAATTCAAAAAGGGGACTAGAGAAAAAATTGAGACCGGTCCGGAGCTTCTTAAAAAAATCCTTGAATACTCGATAGCAACGATTTCCTTCGTTTATCTGATTCTGTCTCTCATCTTCGTTTCCTTTACCACTTTATCCTTAAAATATTTAGAAAATACTCTTTCTGATCTCAGAAGGGGGGACACCTCTCTCTCTGTATCTCATCTAAATCAATCAAAAATATTCTCAAAGATAGGTAAGGGTAGCTATTCTATAGTTTCTCCGGCAGTCTCAATATTTGCTGGCTCTATTCATGAAAAAAACTACAATCTCTTCGTATTTTTAGACTACTCACAGGCTAGTCTCGTAAGCCTTCAACAAACCTATCAGCTTGCAGAAAATATATATCAGACGATAGGGGGAGAATCTTCGGCACGTTTCTATGAAGATTCTAGTCTCGCACTTAGATCAAACTTAACTCAGATTTACGAAAATTTAAATCAAATTAGATTATTAAGTAACCGAGGAAAGCTCCCTCAAATTCTAGAGAAAAAATTAAACTCAAACAGCGAATTCAATAATATAGAGCTTATCGAGCAACAAATCACCGACCTTCTAAAAACTGTAGAGCTATTACCTGCTTTTTTGGCAGGAGACTCGGCAAAAAATATTATTGTCCTTTTTCAAAACAGTCAGGAGGTCAGAAGTACAGGTGGCACTATTGATTACGTATTAGCTTTGGTGATGGATCAGGGAAAAATTGTATCTAAAAACCTCTATAGAAATGACGAAATTGATTCATTAGGAATAGGCGTTGTCGCTGCTCCACCCATGGTAAGACAACTGACCGGAGAGGGAGAATGGAAGACGAGAGATTTAAACTACAACCCAGATTTTCCTCAGACGGCTGTTAATATTTCCTGGTTCCTAGATAAATTTCTAAAAATCAAACCAGATATAATTTTGGCGGTAAATGACAGGTTCATAAGTGATCTACTACAAGAAGACAAGGGAATACTCCTTAATGGGCGAAACGTAACTTCTGATATCTTCCACAAAGAAATTGCATCTGAATCAACGAGTGAGCTCTACCGAGATCTAATTTCGCACTACATAGATCGAATTTTAGGGCACCAGCTGTCATTGTCTTCGCTTGGCAGAATAATTGCTAAACAATCGGCAGAAAATCAAATATTGTTTTGGTCGGTAGATAGTAATATTGAAAAATCAATTGTCAGCCAGCGTTATTCTGGTGCAATATTCCCTCATGCTTGTCATGGGGGATTGTCCAATTCGGGATCCTGCGTTGTTCAAACGACTTATTACAACGAATCCAACTTTTCTCTAATTCCTCTGACGGAAAAACCACAGCGGAAGATTCTACATCGGGTTTGGATTGAAAAAAATCAAATTAAACATAGATATCAAGTGCAATACCAATTAAAGGAAGAAATAATTAATCAGATTCAACATCTATCCATGGTAGTCCAACTTTATGCTCCGGAAAATTCCATGCTAGATCGAATTACTTTGGACAACAGAGAAATTTTGCTCAACAACATTCTGCGACAAAAAGATAATCAAATGGAGAGGTTCCAGATTCCATTTTCGATGTCCTTAAACGGCACCCATGATTTTGCCATAGACTTTATTACCCCTCTAACCCCGTCAGACGACATGTCCTTGGCCTACACGTTTTCAGAGTACTTTCAACCAGGCATGATAGACCAAAATATTGAGCTGGAGGTCAATTTTCCAGAAGTATTCAGACCATCGATCATAACCGGCGCGGTAACCTCTGGAAAAAACAGCCTAAACTTAGTTTTGACTCCCAAAAATGCATCTTTTGGGGTAGGTTTCACCTCTGCCATTCACTAGAGGTGACTAGGTCACGATACATATGGCACTCTGGCCATATATCTAAATGAGATTAAGATGGACTCTTCCAATCCTTAAACATGAAGCGTATCGTCGCTTCAT